>Ga0187827_10004030_pt1 | contig 18382 bp, 7 predicted proteins | sample ETNtaG_39_FD_167969 | JGI IMG/M metagenome (GOLD analysis project Ga0187827, IMG submission 167969) | Marine microbial and viral communities from oxygen minimum zone, Eastern Pacific Ocean - ETNP2014_SV_150_PacBio MetaG (Illumina Assembly) | ecosystem: Environmental > Aquatic > Marine > Hypoxic... | reverse complement strand
GAGCTTCAGTTCGAGGACGGCGAGACCGTCAGCCTCAGACTTTCCGCAGGGCGGACAGGCATGAAAGAGATGCTCGATCATACGTGGCAATATCGCTGGAAGTTCAGCAGAGATAAATCGGGCCCCGCTGCCCCGGCCACCGAGGACTACTTCATCCACGACACGTTTGAGCGCGACCTCGGCGAATGGACACGAGGCGGACCTGATCGCTCCGGCCGGCAGCGGGACGCTTTGCTGGTGCGAGATAACACTACCGCCGCGGGCGGGCGCTACTGTTTGAAACTTTTCAACGACCTCATGGGCGGCACCTTCGGTGCGACAGTCACCACCCGGAAGTTTCACGCGGGCCGCTACCCGCTCTTACTTTTCGATTATCTGGTGGATCGGAACGACATTCTGTTTGACCTGGGAGTGTGGTCGAATGAAAAGCATCGCCGGGTCACCATCACCGATAACGATCACCGCAACAGCCTGGACGCGATTGGCGCAGTCTCCGGCGTGCGCGCGGATGGACGCTGGCGCCCGGCCAGAGTTCACCTCCGCAGGATGCTGGATACTCAGGACTACCTCGCCGGGATGCACGGGGTGACTCGCCTTGCTTTCGGAGACTGGGGCTGGACCGGTAATCAGGAGGGCGCGAAATACCGGATCGATAACTTCCGCCTCATCCCAGCAATCAATCCGAAGGAAGGATGCTGGGTGAGATGGCGAGCCACAGATCCCAGCGGAATCAAAGGCTACAGTTACTCCTGGAGCGAAGGCCCGACCGGCAAACCGGATAAGACAATTGATTGTGTCGAGCCGGCCGCCAGGTTTTCGACTCGGTCCGGCACGATGCCGAAAGGTCTGCTCGCGGCCTTGAACAAAGGCACACAGGAATTGTTCTTTCACGTGAGAGCCCAGGACCGTGCGGGCAACTGGGGAGAGACCGGACATCACCTGTACTTGATTGACGCAAAGTCCCCAACCATGGGCAGGCCCACTCCGAAGCCTGATACCAGGTCCGGCAGTGCGCGTTTTTCCGTACGAATCACGGACGACGTATCGGGCGTTGATCCCGATTCACTCTGGTTCACCATCAACGGTCATTTCTATCGTCCAGGCAGCGATGGCGTGACCTACACCCCCGCCACTGGGGAGTTGTCCTGGGATTTCCGGGAAGCGCCTGAATTCCGGACCAGCGGCAGCGGAGAGCCGATGAAGTTCACGGTCAGAATGAAAGCTCCGAGCGACTTTGCCGGCAATGTCTCCGAGCCCCGTGAATGGTCATGGACCTTCGATCCCGCCCTCGACCGCAAACCCGCATTCGTCGCTTCTCTGAACAGTCCAAGCCAGGTGAAATGGACCTATGAATCTTTCTCCGATGAGTTGGGAAAGCTGGAGCAATGGGGCAGCGGGACGAGGCTGAAGCGCGTCTGGGACGATGACAAAAAAGACTACTGCGCTCGCGCCACGTGCAACGCCGAAGCCGCCGGATACGGCCTGCGTCTGGCGCATGATTACGATACTTCCATCTATCCCTACGTGGACTTCGACTACAAGTTCCCGCCGAACCTGAAGCTCCAATTGTCCGCTTATGTGAAGCACGAGGATCCCGAACGGCGAAGGCTGATCATCAAAATCGCCGAAACCCGTATCCGTCCGGATTACGTCGTGCGTATTGGAGAAGTGCCCGGCGTTAAACTGGACAACCAGTGGCATCACCTGAGCCTCAATCTCCATGAACTGATCGAGGCCAACGAACCGGAACTGACCGGCTATCGCGTCCAGCATCTCCTTCTTCAGGACCCGGCCTGGCACTGGCACGAAGCCGGGACAGCCCTCTACCTTGACAACCTGTGCATCAGCGGGCCAGGCGAATCGAAAGCAAATTTCACCTGGCAGGCAATCGACGAAAGCGGCATACGTGATTCCGCCTTCAGCATGGATAAGCATCCCTCGACACAGCCAGGCACCGGAAAAACGACCGACCAGAATTCAGCCACTCTCGATGACATCTCCCCGGGCCGCTGGTTTTTCCATCTGCGCACGCGAGACAACGCCGGCAACTGGTCCCCGGCACTGCATTATCCGTACTGGGTTCCCGGCAGCAGTTCAGACTGATCTCAGAGAAAGCGCCCTTTCCGAGTCTTTTACGCCGAAGGCGTTGAAAAACGTAGCCCAGGGCAAGCGTAGCGCCGTCCCCAGGGCGTCGTTTGCTTCATTTGAATTGCCTCTCGACTTTTGTCGAATCCAATCGCGTGACGCTGTGCTCGCCCGTGCCACGATGGGTTGAGTCAGCGCCATTCTGTCCCACGAGGCAGTTCGCATCGAAGGCGACCATGGAGTGAAAGAGGAATTCCCTTTGCCACGGCCACCATATCGTTACTTCCTGTCATTGTTGCTGGCTTCTACGGGCCTGGTCGCGCAGACGACGAAAATTCTTCTTGAAGCAGAGGATTTCGGTGAACCGGGCGGAAAAGTCCTCAAAGAAAGTGGAATCCGTTTTGTGCGCCTTCCCGAAAAGGTATCGCTTCGCGGAAAGCTTCGTGACGTATTCGATGACGGCGAGTTCGTCTTCCTGTTGCGGATGCGGTATCCCCGTGTAACCGCGGTCAAAGGGATGGCCGCGGCAGTGACTTTCTCCTTCGGCGATGAGGAGCACGTCCTCAAAACGAACACTGCCGGATCCTGGCGGTGGCTCAACCTGGGGCGATTCAGGATCAAGGAATTCGAGACACGGAAGATCGGAATATCAGGAAGCGCGGCCTTCGATATGGACAAACTGGTCCTCTGGTCAGGAAAGGATTACGCCGGGGAAGGATGGTATCGCCTGGGCGTTTCAGCTCTGTGGGCGAAGGGCAAACCCGCGCAGAGGGTGTTCGAGGTCGCAGATGAGCGAGTGACCATCGAAGCTGAATCGGCCGGCGTCCTGCGCGGCGCGAAGAAGCCTGTCGATGAGAAGCCGATTGCCGTCTCGATGTCGAGCGAGTCGAGTGAGATCAGCTTTCTGCTCGATGTGGTCAGAGATGCCGATTTTCAGCTTCTGGCAAAGACCTTTCACGATGGGGATGATCTTTTCAGGGCCGAAGGCCCAGTCTTCGTCTTTATCGACGGCGGCCTCTTCGGCCGTCTGGGGCTCGGTGAGAACGACCGCTGGATTTGGCAGCGGGTAGGACCGCGGGTGAGCCTGGCGAAAGGCATTCACCTTCTCTCGCTGCACTCCGGCCGGACGCGGCTCGCCATCGATCAGTTGGTCCTTTATGGCGGAGACCCCAAAAAGATCGTGATGGAAGACTGGTATCGAGAGCTGAAGTCGCCTCTGTACCGGCAAAAGGCAAGGCCAGAATGGACCCTGAAAAAGGGGCAGGAAACTCTGGCGCTCGAAGCGGAGGAGATGGAAGAGATCCAAGCGACGACGATGCGAGACGCCGCGTCCGGCGGCAGGGCGGTCGTTTTCAGGAAAGGCGGGAGCGTGGTGAACGGGCTGATCTCTGTCGAAACCCAGACCAGCGTCCGGGCGTATGCGCGTGTTTACTTCGACCTGGAAAACACGATCGCCGGGGATGCGAATTCCCTTTTCCTCGGCTTTGACGAGGAAGGATTCCGGCAATTGTCCAGCGGCGTTTACGACCGGTATCACTGGCTAGCCACACCGAAGGTCAGCCTGCTGCCGGGCACGCATCTTGTCTCATTGCGATCGAGAGAATTGCCCGTCCGTATCGACAAGGTGGTGCTCTTTGCAGGAGACGATGCGACCGGAGAGCCGTGGCTTGCCGAGACTTATCCGGAGCCCATGCCGTTCGGGCTTGCCAATACGTTGAAACGCTCGGACGCGAAACAGGTGCAGAACTGGCTCGTCTTCGGTGACCTGGCAGACACCGGGCAAGTGGCGCTCACCCACGAGGTTGCCAGGGATCAATATTACTCGCTCGCGGTGAAACTCGGCGAGGGCGGCAACGGGAAGCACCTGATCCTTCGGCGCCGTGGCCACGCAGTCCTGCGAACTTATCCGGCCTTTGCCGATCGGAACCGGAAGCAGCAGGTCGACATGTGGGTTCATGGCGATCTTTCGGCCTGCGAGATTCTCGGTGTGACGGTGGATGCCGCGGGGAAGGAGTTCATGGCTCCCTTCGCATGCAGAACCGAACTGAAAGGCTGGAGGAGGATGACCATGAACGTGGGGCCATCGGAACCAGCGGGCGCTCTTCTGCGGCAGCCACAATATCCGGTGACCTTCAAATACATCGTCTTTCGCAAGACGGATGCGAAGCCGTCGACTCTCCACCTCGAGGAACCGGAGTTTGTGCGCTACCTTGAGTTCACAGCCTCGTACGCGGATGGGCGAGTTAATTTCGTCATTCAGAACGGCTCGCCCGACGAACGGACCATCTCTGCTGCAGGTTCACTTCTATCTTTTGCCGACTGGCAAAAGGGAAAACCTCTTCCAACTCATTGGGACACGGCTGAGGCGACAGTGCCAGCTTCCGGGCGAAGCAATTGTCCGGTTCAACTGACACAACCGGTCGACGGAGGCCGTTCTGCATTGCGTCAGCTCCCGGCCGGGCTCTGGTGTGTCCTCTGCCGGTTGGGCGCCGGCGTATCCACCCCGCGATTTGTTGCAGTCGGCGCAAAGGCGAAAAGGGATCTCGCTGCCTGGCTCGCAGCCACTGAGAAGAAGCTCGGGTGTTTCCACCTCGGCGCACCGATGAAACAGAAGAACGGCGCACAGATTTCTCGTGAACAAGTCAGGGCACTTTACAGCAGACCGGCAGGCTTTCGCATTCTCGTCGACGGCATCGACGCCTGTTCGAGAAAGTATGCGACGCAGACCGGCAACGAGCGTCTGTTGCCGCTGGGCCGGGATCTGAGCGATGCGAAGGGCTGGCCCTTCATCCGCGTTCCGCCAGGCACGCTGGCCATTGACCCGGTCGCCGGGCGATTCAAATTCTCCGAAGGCGATGCCGATCCTCCGAGGCTGGCAGGGCGCTTCAATACCGGCTTCGGAGTGCCCGGAAGCGGTCGCATCGCGGTAAAGGGAGATTTCGCTTTCGTGCCTGCAGGCGAAGGCGATATGACGATCGTCAATTGTTCTGACCCGCGGAATCCGAAGGTCGCCGCGATTCTGCCGAGTTATCACTTCACCCACTCGGTCGTCTTCTCTGGTGACAAAGCCTACATGGACGCAAAGGCGGGAGGCGTTGTCCTGATCGATGACCTCAGCGACCCCGAACATCCCGGCCCCATCCGCCAGATTCCGTGGAAGTGGGGCCGGGGCGTACCTGCCCTTCATCGCGAAGCGAAGCTCATGTACGTTCCGTCTGCGGATCACATCAAACTCATCGACATCTCAGAGCCCGACGCGCCGACGGAAATCGGACAGCAGAAACTCTCAAAAGAGATTCACCGATTCGTCATGTCCCCGGACGGCCGATTTGCCTACACCCTGGTGGACGATGCCGCCAAGATCGGCGTCATCTCTCTGGAGAATCCGCGAAAGCCGCGGCTGGTGTCATCGGTGCTGAACGTCAGCCTCTCCAATCTGAAGCCGAAAAAGACGAAGACCGAAGAAGAGGAATTGCTTGAGCCTGATGAACCCACGGAAGAAGCGGACGAACCCAAAGGCATCGAACTGGACCTGAGCAAGGAGGTGAAAGATCTCGAGAAGAAATTCGATACCGAGGCAATGGCCGGGATTGCCGCTGTGGGTAAGACCAAGCTGGCCATGCGGCTCGGCGATACCTTCATCGTTTACGGCATCACCGATCCCACGCGACCAAAGCGGGGCAAGCACTACACGTTCAAGGAAACTCGGATGGTCATTCGCGACGTGGCCCTGAAGGGGAGCTACCTCTACGTCATCGACGGCCGGCAGAAAGGCAGCCAGCACAGCCTGAATCTCGGCTCACCCCGCAGCCGCCTGTTCGTTGTGGACTTTACCGGCCGCTCGATTCCGAAACTGGTCGCCCGCTACGAAGACCCGAACATCACCGAGTACTCCAACCTCACCATCAAAGACAACCTGGCCTACGTGAACGACTACAACTACGGCCTGTGGCTGTTCGATGTCTCCGATCCCCGCAAGCCGGTCAAGCTCGGTGGAACGGCAACCGCGGGCGAAGGGCACTGGAGCCTCGCTCACGGAAATTACGCTTTTATTGCCCAGACCTTTGGCGGCTCGGTCATCATCATCGATGTCACCGACCCGACGAAACCCAAACGCTGTGGAACTTACTGGGACGGAATGTGGAACAACTATCACGCCCGGCTGGCGGCTTCAGCCCGCAGCCTCTACGTCCCGAAACCATCGAATCTCATCATCGTTGATTTCTCCGACCCGTATCACCCCAGGAAGGTCGGCGAGTTTCTGGATAAAAAGGGCCGACCGTTGAAGGATGCAAAAATCGTTGTCGAGGACAGCCGGGCATACGTGGCAAGTTTGCAGGACGGAAAGCCAATCCTGAGTGTCTACGATCTGAAGGACGCGTCGAAGCCTGTGCTGACAGGGACGCTTAAGCTGTATGAGCGGCCGATTCGTTTTCGGTTGGCCAAAGACGGCACGTCTCTCTTCGCCGCAGGTGACTTCGGCAGATACCTGGTGGCGATCGACGTCAGCGACCCGAACGCGCCGATCATTCTGTCGAAGTACTCCGCGGAGAAGATTGGGTACGGGGAGAAGAAGTTCGGCTTCACAAAAGAGGGTGGATGGAACGGCGGAGTGTCCGCCTGCCGCGGCTTCGTCTACGTCACCATCGGTGCACATCCTCCTGGCGAACCGGTGACGTTTCGAGATGTGGTGCAACATGCCCTCACGATTTACCGCGATATTTCCATACTCCTCGCGTCCCTCAGTCCTGTCTCACTCTTTCTGGCAAAGACCATTGTCCAGCCCCACGACCGGGACCTGAACGAATATCCATTCTTTCTGGGGCTTAACGTCTTTTTCATCGCGACCTGCGGAACGGTAGCGCTCATTCGCAGAGCATCTGATCTGCTGAATAACTGCAACGTAAAACACCGACAGTCGGTTCTGATCATTCTGTCGTGGCTGGCCATCAGTCTTTTCGCTGGAGGACAGTGTGCCTGGTACTTGAGGCCCTACTTCGGCGTTTCCACGATTAAGGACATCCCCTTCATTGAGGGGTCACGACCTGATTACAGGGGGGCCAGAAGTTTCTACGAAGCGGTCTATCACCTGATGGATCCGCCTCCCCTCCCCGAAGATTATCGGAATTACCTGCAGGGCCACTGATGCTCGGAGATCCTCTGGGATCCTAATCAAGATCACTGTCCCGAACTGCTGGCCTTTGAATTGATCGAGGCCAGACAGCGTATGGTCTCGTCGATCATCCATTCTCCGGTACCGGGCGAGGCCATGGTTCGTGAGAATTCGTCCGGGTCGAGGTTGTAGGCATCTACGCCATACCCGCCAAAGTGGTACGCGCGCCGGTGTGGGACGTATCCTGTCCAGCCGTTGCTGTAACCGACCACAATCGTATGCCGGACTGGCGAACGCCACTGGAGCGCGAGCGATAGCTCGACGAACGGTTCTCCCTGCCAGAAGACCAGAGCGAGGCATTCAGAAATCTTCAGGATCTTGATCTCCATGCGAACGGTCATCGATGAGTTCAGCCGATGTGGCAGTTCGCCATTGATGGTGCGAATCTCGAGGTTGACACTGTTGACAGGCGTTGCCGTTTGCAGGGCAGTTGATGCGACCCGACCGAGCTGAGATCCCATCTCCAGCACGGAATCGAAGCTGTCTGTGATTGCCTGATAGGGATGGAGGTTGCCTGCTGCGCCCTGGAGATACACCGTGTCCCCAACTCCAGTCTTCTCAAGAAAACTGAGGGCCGCCCCCGGAAATTCCGCAGAGAACTTGCGGTTGGGGTTGGTCAGGATGACCGGGTGTGCGGCGAAATGCACCACAGAGGACACAGGGCTGCCGTCCATGGCATCCAGTTTCAGTGCGGTGATCTTTTGATCCGCCGGCCCGATCTTCTGCCGCTCCGGATTTCTGGACACCCACTGCGCTTTCCCTTCCGGATGGATTTTCAAACGGTTGTAGCTCAGGTCTTCCTCGGCTACGCCAAGCGACAGCTTCGCGGGCCCGCAATTGTGCAGTGCCGCTTCTGCGGCCTCGACGGTTTTTTCTCGGAGGAGCTTAGCAGACTGGTCGTCGGGGGTGCCGCCAAACAGATAGGAGACCTCCGGGCCGCTGTGGGTATGGGTCGCGCAGAGGATCAGGTTTCCGGGAGAAACTCCCGTGCGTTGGGCAAATGCGTTTCGGATCGCATCCACGTCCGGCCATTGAATGCACAGAACATCTGCCGAGCAGATGATGGCAATTTCGTCCCCTTGCCGAAGTGCGAGGGCTCGCACGTAGAGAGGGTCGTGCGCGCCTTCGGCAATACGCGCCTTCATCACCGGCTTCCGGTCGGGGAACCCGGCCATGAGCGAGCCAGCAGGAGGAGTGATTTCTCTGCGCGCGAAGCCTGCGAAGAGTTCACCTTTGGGCTTCATTTCTTTCACCGGATCGGCTGATTGTTTGAGCTGGACAGCGAAGGCAGGACGTGGCCGGAAAGCAACGGAGAATCAGTCCTTTCCATCATTGCATCCATTCGACCTCTCAGTGTTCTCAATATTTCAGCGTGGCCTGGATGATGCACAAGATTCTTCTGTTCCAGTGGATCGGCCTCCAGGTCATACAGTTCTTCCGCGGGGCGTTCTGTGTTGGGGCCCGCGATGGTTTTCCAGGTGTCGCTGTTCTGAACATCCAGGTCGTCCAGCCGAATCCACAGGCCGGTATCGTCTTTCGGAAGTGAGCTCGGGTCTGCTCCTTCGGCATCCTCCGCAGTGCATGCAAAGGAGCGAATGAATTTGTAGCGATCGGTTCGCACATAATGCATCGGGTCGTAGGCCACATCGTAATAGAGCGCACCGAAAACCTCGTTTCGTCTTTCATACGGCTCGCCATTCAGAAGCGGTAGAAAGCTGCGTCCCTCGCACGATTCAGGAACAGCCACGCCGGCAGCTTCCAGAACCGTTGGAAAAATATCGATATTGCTGATGAGCTCCTGGTGCTCTCTGCGGCCCTCGAACTGGCCGGGCCACTGGATGAGGCAGGTCACGCGAATGCCGGGATCGTAGAAGGTGGATTTTGCGTGCGGAAAAGGAATGCCGTGGTCGGTCGTAAAAACGACCAGGGTGTTTTCAGCGTTGCCTGAAGCCTGCAACGTTTCGAGCACCTGTCCGATCTGCGAGTCCAGGTTTCTAATGCACTGGTGATAGCGGGCGAACTCGTCCCGAGAAGTTTCGTTATCAGGCAAGTAGGCCGGCACCTCGATATCGTCAGAAGAAAAGTCTACCGCTTCCGGCCATCGTGAACCCCGATGCACCTGTCTGAATCCAACCTGCGCAAACCAGGGCTGGTCGGAATCAGCGTCAGACGATTTCAGGAAGCCCTTCAGAGATTCGCAGATGGTTTCGCAGTCGGGCGCGTTCAAGGCGTGGTGATTCTCGAAACCAAGCCGCGACGGATCGCCTCGTGTGACGTGCTGGATGCCGAACAGGTGAGTCTGATACCCGCCGTCGGCAAGATGCGCGGCGAGATGTTTTGTTTCCGCAAAAAACTCCCAGCCAAAATGAGTCAGCCCCATCTGCCCATGCTGGTGCGAGTAGAGCCCGGTGAACAGGCCGCCGCGGCTTGCGCAACATTCGGCTGCCGTCGTGAAGCAATTCGTCAGCCGGACACCTTCGGCTGCAAACAGATCCAGTTCCGGGCTCTGTACCGTGTGCTTGCCGTAACAGCCCAGGTGGTCGCCCAGGTCGTGCGGAATGAAAATGAGAATATTGGGTCGTTCAGTGGATGGCATTCTGAGGGGAACAATTTCAGGAAGTTAACTGTTCAACGTGATTCACCTGCGTGGCAGGAGGGTCTTTCGCAAGGATGGCTCACGGCTTTCCGCCGGCAATCTCTCCGATCATTTCAACAAACTCATCGATGCTGAATGGTTTCGCCAGCACCGGTCGCCCGCAACTGGCAACAAAGCTGCGGACCTTGTCCGAAACAAGATCACCGGAAATGAAACCGATGCGGTGGACCATTTCGGGGCGGTGCTGCTGAAGCCAGGCAAACAACGACTGGCCGTCGTGTTCGCCGGGCATTCGAACGTCCGAAATGATTGCGTCGAAGTCTTCGGTTTCAAGGGCCGGCAATGCGTCGTCCACCGAATGCTCAAGTCTTGTTACAAAGCCCTGTGTATCGAGCACTCGGCAAAGAAGGCTTGCGATCGCGGTCTCATCGTCGATGACCATGATTTTCTGGCCGGCCTTTTCCGGCGCGGCGGCCGTGGCTTGAAGCTCTTCGATGTTGAGGGATGCGACGGAAGCGATCGGCAGTTCGATGGTGAACAGGGCGCCGGTTTCCAGATTCTCGGCACGGATTGCACCGCCGTGTTCTGAAATGATGCCGTATGTGGCGCTGAGGCCGAGCCCCGTACCTTTGCCTATCTCTTTCGTGGTGAAGAAGGGCTCGAAGATACGTTCCGGATCGGCGACTCCGGGGCCGGTATCCTGGATCTGAACTTCAATTTTCATTTCATCCGCAGCGCGGGTTCGCACAGACATCTTCCCCTCGCCCGCATGCTCGACCATCGCGTCGTGCGCGTTATTCATCATGTTCAGGAAGGCGGTTTTGAGCTGGGCGGGATCGCCAATGATGGCGGGCAGGTCGTCGGCTAGCGTCGTTTCCAGCCCGATGTTTTCCAGGTGAAAGTGGTATTCACGAAGATGGATGCATTCCTGTAGAAGTTCATTGACTTCAACACCCAGCCGGGCGCCCATGTCTTTTCGGGCGAAATGAAGCAGTCCATCCACGACTTCGCGGCACCGTTGTCCCTGTTCATGAATCGTCTTCACCTCGGCTCTGATGCTCTCATCAATCGAATCGTCCATGGCGAGCAGTTCAGAGAATCCAATGACCGCGGTAAGTGGGTTATTCAGCTCGTGTGCGACTCCGGAAACCATAGTGCCCAACGCCGCGAGCTTTTCGGACTGTTGCAGGGACCGCTCGAGCTCCCGCTGCCGAGTGATGTCCTGTCCGACAAGGACCACGCCGATCTTCTGTTGACGAATATCGAGATCTTCGGCAGTGCTCCAGATGATAAGCCGCTCTTCACCTGTGTGCGTGGTGATGGGCAATTCAAAATCGATTGTTTTTTCAGCAGTCCAGATCTTTTCCCAAAGCTGCCGGGCCTCCTCACGCTGGTTCTCCAAAGCAAGTGCTTCAAACGGCCGGCCGACGAGATCCTCACGCTTGTATCCAGTCAGCGCCTCGGCTGTGTCGTTGAAATGGGTGTAGTTGCCGCTTCGGTCAAGAGCGACGATGACTGCATTGGCCGTATCAATAAGCTGGCGGAATCTGTCACGTGAAGATTGCACTACAGCAAAAAGCTCTGCGTTCTCCGCGGCTCGGCCGATCTGAGTTCCGAGTTCTTCCCAGATATCCATCACTTCGTCATCGATCGTCTCGCCGGTTTCGACAGCCAGAACGCCGAACGTCCGCGTGTCCCCGCGCAGAGGAATGAATATCGCCTGAAACTCTTCGCCGGACGTCCTGAAACGCCCCGACTGAATGCCGACCTGCCAGGCCTCGATAGGAGCATCCCCGGGATTCAGCAAACTGTCCGCTTCCTCTGCAGAGACGCCCGCTGTGAGTGCTGTGCTGAATTCATCTTCGTCCAGCAGGTAGAGGACGCCCCTCTCACCCGCATCAATGTCCACCATTGCGTTGAAGGATTGCACCAGAATGCTGCGCGTATCAAGGCTGTGAACGAGCGCACGGCACATCCGGTTCATGCGTGCGAGATGCTTCTGAGTTTCCTGGCTCATGAAGGGAAGGTAAGCGAGTTTGAGTTGGTCATCAAAGGGAACAGAAGCGCGCCGTGATGGAGTAACTCCATCGTACACAGGTTAAAAGTTGAATTTCTGTTTTTGGGGCGAGAAATCTTTGAAAGTGACTCAAAACCCATGATTCAACATTCAGCAGCACCAACACTTGCAGCCTGCTCAGGAATTGAATGAAGTGTGATGATTTCTGATTTTTGATTTTCGAAGTCAGAAGTGTGCTGCTTAAACAGATGCTTGACTTCAGAAATCAGAAATCAGAAATCAAAAATCATCATTCTTTATTCGGATTTCTGAAATGGTTTCAGGAGAATCAGCAGTTCTTTTTGGTTGCGGCGAAGGCTGCCGTAGGGATCACGATTCAGGATGCAGGATGCAAGTTCATTGTCGGCTGCATCTTGAATCCTGAATCCTGAATCACCTTGAGAAATTTCTTGCCAAGAAAACAGAACTTCAACTTTTAACCTGTGTACAACTCCATCTGTCGGTCTTTTCCGACAACCTGGTCTGGTCTGAAGGCCTTACTCCAACGCCGGCTGTCCAACTTCATCTCTCAATCGCCTGGACTCTTGATATCTCCTGATAGGTCTTGACCAGGCGACTGAATTCGCCTTCGTTCTCGAGCAGTTCGTCGTGCGAGCCGATCTCGGAGATCTCGCCATCTTTGAGCACGACCAGACGATCTGCGTTCTTCAGCGTTGCCAGCCGGTGCGCGATGGCGAAGGTGGTCCGGCCGCGGGACATGCGTTCGATGGCTTCCTGGATCTTGCTTTCTGTTTCGACGTCCACGTGCGAGGTGGCTTCGTCCAGGATGATGATGCGCGGGTCATGAATCATCGCGCGGGCGATGGCGATACGCTGGCGTTCGCCTCCGGAGAGGCCCTGGCCTTTTTCGCCGACGATGGTGTCGTATGCGTCCGGCTTCTTGATGATGAATTCGTGTGCGTTGGCAATCATCGCGGCGCGGACAATATCCTCGTGTGTCGCGTCCTCTTTGGCGTAAGCGATATTGTCAGCGATGGTGCCCGAAAAGAGGATGGTATCTTGCGGCACTAAACCGATCTGAGATCGCAGGTCTTCGTATTTGATTCTGTTGATTGGAACGCCGTCGATGAGTACCTGGCCCTCGTCCACATCGTAAAAACGGCAGACCAGATTCATCGTGGTCGATTTACCGGCGCCGCTGTGACCTACGAGGCCGATCATCTCGCCGGGCTCGACCTCGAATGCAAAATTCTTCAAGACCGGCTGATGGCGGTCGTAACCGAAACGGACGTTTTTGAATTCGACCCGCCCTTCGATATCAGGCATCGGCTGCGCGTCTTCGTCTTCGACGACCTCCGGTTCCTGATCGAGAACCTCAAAGACGCGCTCGGCCGCGGTCAAGGAGCGAGAGGCCCAGTTCATGAGCATCGAGAGGGCTTGCACAGGCCCATAAAACATCGCCACGTAGGTCATGAACGATACGAACGTGCCGAGAGTCATGTTACCGTTCTGCTGCACCACATCGCGTCCGCCAGCATACCAGACCACAAGCGTGCCCAGCGCAATCACCAGGACGAGCACGCCGAACATTCCCGACCACATGCGTTCGCCGATAATGGCCGCGCTCGCTACGGCATCGCTGCGTTCGTGGAATCGTTCTATTTCCTTTTCTTCTTGAGCGAAGGCCTTAACGACCCGCAGGCCGGAGAGCGTTTCGTTGAGCAAGGCGTTGAGACGCCCCCACCGGTGAAAGTAACGACGAATGTACGTGCGCACCTTCTTCCACGCGAACACGGATATGAAAACGACGATTGGTGTCGGCAGGAAGACGAACAGGGCAAGCTTCCAACTCATGACAAAAAGCATGACGCCGATACCGATGAGCAGAAGGATGTTCTTCGCCAGATCCTGCGAGCCCCACACGAGGAAACGCTCGAGCTGGTTGGAATCCTGATTGACTCGTGAAATGACGCTGCCCACCTGGCGTTTGTCGAAATACCGCAGCGATAGAAACTGGAGGTGATCGTAAAGCGCGCAACGGATGTCATGGGTGAGCTTGCTGCCCAGCCAGGTCGAAAGCCAGCTCTGTCCGATACTGACGACAGACATCAGCACTCGGGCACCCAGCAGCGCCAGCACAAGCCATCCGAGCGTCTGCAATCGCTGGTCAACTGTTACTTCGACCACCGGGGCCAGCACCCTGTCCATCAACGGCTTTTGAAGGTACGGAGGCAGCAGACCCAGGACAGTGCTGAGGATAGATGCGGTGCACAACAGAATGGCCTGAGGGACATAATTCTTCAGATAGGAAACCAGCCTTCGCACGGTGCGGGTCTTCGGAGCGCAGCGGGGACAAATGGTCGACCCTTCTTCAAGTTTCTTGCCGCACTTGGGACAACGCTTTTCCTTCTCTTCGGGTGTATCCGCGTCTTCGCCTTTGGCCCACTTTCCGATCACTTCAGCGACACTGGAAAACCTCGGAGAATGCGAATCGGTGAACCTGACCAGTTCGATCTGGTTGCCGTTCGTTGTCGCTGTCAGGACGCCGCCTCCGACCAGATTGATGGATTCAATCTCATCGATGGTCTCAAGTGAGATCTGCTGTACGGGCGCCACGTTCTCCTCTCCACCGCGATAGACCAGGACTTCGGCATCCGTGACGACCAGCCATTCCTGGCCGTAGGAACCATCCGCCAAGAGGTTGGCCTCGAGACAGAGCCGGTATTCCCCCTCGAATGAAAAGGATTCGGGGAGTTCTTCGCGGTAGATGTCGTTAGATGATTCGGACAAGATGAGACTTGTGTGCTGTGCCGTTCAACTGGCCTCGCCGCTGGCCTTATTCAGGGAGGTTCAGATGTGAGGACGAATTATAAATGCAATTATATATTGTTCATTTCCAGGAAGAACATCAAAGTGGTCGCGGAGCGCCCACGCTACTTGAATTTAGAGAGGTCGCATCCCCATGACGAGCGAAGAGAAGTTTCTGGTCGACCTGCAGGGCTATCTGATCATTAAGAATGTCCTCACTCCGGATGAGGTCAGTACTCTCAACGAAATCATGGACGAGCGATTCCCTGTTCCCGATGAATACAGCGGCGGGCGCCGTTCAGTCAGTCGTATTTGCCAATGGGGCAAGCCGTACCAGGCCCTGATCGATCATCCCAAACTGCTGCCCTATCTACTGGAACTGATGGGGCCGAAGTTTCGGCTCGATCATGATTACTGCATCCTCATGAAAAGGTCAGAGGAGAAGGACACCAACTACGCGGGCAGGCTCCATGGCGGCGAAGTAGATCACTCACCGGACCATTGGTACAAGTATCGGGACGGCGTCATACGCAACGGCCTTACCGTTTTTTCTTTCTGCCTCTCGCATGTTGCCGAAGGCGATGGCGGGTTCTCGTGCATCCCCGGAAGTCACAAAAGCAATTTTTACGACTTCATCCCTCGTGAAGTTCGAACCTTTGACCAGCCGGCACACTACGTGGCCCAGCCCGCAGTCGAGGCAGGCGATGTCATTTTCTTCACGGAAGCTCTCGTCCACGGGACGATGCCGTGGATGGGTGACCATGAGCGACGTTCGATTCTTTACAAATACAGCCCGGGCCATTCCGCGTGGTCGCAAAGCTATTACGACCTCGATGAATTTGAAGGCCTGACGGAACAGCAGAAGCGGATTCTCGCGCCGCCTTCGGTGGGCAGGAGGCCGAACAGCCTGGAGGGCGAAGGATGAGGAGGGAGAAAGTTTGGAAGTGTGGGAGTTTGGGAAGGAAGAATGGAGTGTTGGAGTGTTGGAGTATTGGAATGGTGGGATGGTGGAAGGTTGGAGTGCTGGTTCCGCTGATATTTTTTCAAACTCCCGTCTGCGCAGAGCTCGTAAACGTCTATCACTACGATTGGGGTTCGCACAAGGTCGGTAAGTATTATGAGCACTTGAATGTCGTAGAGGATGGGACGGCACCGAAGGGGAAATCGCTCAAGGCGAATCACAACGGCGGCGCATGGATGCCGGGGATTGCTCACACGCGAAAGACCATTCGGTTGGCAGGGCCCGTGAAGGTCACTGCGCTGGTGCGGGGTAAAGGACTGACAGGCGTCGCGGAGCAGGTCCGGTTTGTGGCTGCATTAAGGAACGAGACGACGCAGCGGACCTATGAAGTAAAGACGCTGATTCAGGGCGTCCGGGTGAACAAAGATGCGTTTGTACCAATTTCCGTGCATGAGCAGTTGCCAGTGGAACCTGCTGAATACAACTTCTACGTCCGATTCCGGTGGCTTGGCAAAGATCCAGCAAATGCGCCCACGGTATGGCTGGCCAGCGTCGATGTGGAGGCGGCAGGCGATAAGATGCCTTTCATCGGAGACGTGGAGCCGGACAAGAATGCGTATCGCCCCGGCGAGAAAATAAGGTGCGAAGTCGCCGTCCTGAATCCGACCGCAGAAGCTATCGAAGGGAGCATCCGTGCCACGGAGCACCTGGGCCTCACAGGCAATCAGATCGTGGGGAAGGAGAATTTCAGACTTGGCGGGGGTGAGAGCAGGTCCATCGAGCTTCAGTGGAATGCAAAGTCACCCGATGCCGGACGCGAGCTGCAGGTCGCTCTCCTTGACAAAAAAGGCAACGAGGTCGACACATTCCAGGATTACTATGGCATCGCAAAAGACCCGAGCTTCCTGGCCACTCTGCCTGCTTACACAGCAGACGAGGGACACGGGCATACGCATGGCTACCTATACGTGGGGCCGGCGAGCATGTCGCAAGTCAATCGTGCGCTCGAGGACATCAAAAAGAGCAGGCAACAGCGCTTTGAGTTCTTTTCATGGAGCTACAACGAGCTGGGACAGTTCATCCCGCCTGAAGATGAAGATCCGTTTCTCGGCAACGAAGGTGTCTGGTGGCAGAGCTTCAAGAAACTGAAGTATCAATTCGGCAGAGTTAAGGGTCTCGGCATCCCGCCGATCACCTATGTGAATGGCCACGTCTGGGGACCCGCCGGATACGATCTCTTCCTCAAACATCCGGAGTGGTTTCTCTACACTGAAGCCGGCGAGCTGGTCGGCAATTCTTACGACATGGAATGGCGTGACCGATATCTCCGCCGTGACAGTTTCACGTTCACTCAAAAGAAACATCCTTTTTTCTACGGTACTCTTAATCCAACGCTGCCCGATACGCGCCAGCACATCGCGAATCAGTTCATTCGGCTTGCAGACGAGCTTGGTTTTGAAGGCGTACGCTGGGACGTCTGGAGCATGGAAATCAAACCCGGCATGCATGACATCCTTGGCCACGAGATCGTGTCGAACTGGGAAGAGGCGGATGCGTTGTCCGCAGAATCGCTGGCCGCGGTCAAGAAGCTCGTTGCCAGAAAGGTGAAGGATTTCACCTGGGGCTACAACTACGCTTCGCCGGAAGAAAACGAAAAGACGCCGGAGCTTTTCGAGGAAAAGTGTCGCAACGGCGGCTGGCTCCTCGATGAAGTCGTCATCAGCTATGCGAGCAAGTCTTCGCCGAATCACTACTGGCACGCTTACCGTGATCGGATGGTTCAGTGGGGCAACCGGGTGCGCGAGCTCGGCGGCATTTACAATCCGTACGCGCTTCATCGGGGCGGCGGCAAGTATCCGGTGGACCGGCTCTACGAAGGCATTTTCCGTTTATTGGGCAGCGGGCGGGCCAGTGACATCTACTCCTGTGACGGGTCCCGCGTTGGCCGGCTCGGCCTCATGGCTTTTCGCTTCAGCAATGTTTTTCTCGGCCGCCGATTGCGGACGCTTCCTCCAAATCAGCGTCTCATACATGTCAACGGGCCCGACACTCTGTGGTGGAAGAAACTCGTTTTCTCTAATGTCAGCCATAAAGGCCGCCAGCAGGTCATCCTGCACCTGGTGAATTCGCCCGTCGCCGCAGAGCTTGAGGAGGGCCCGGATTCCCGCGTTAGGCCGCCGTTAATTGATGTGATCGTCACCTGCGGAAGACTGAAAGGTAAACTGCCGTCACGTGTCTGGCTAGTCGCCGCTGAGCCCTTAACTTCCGATGGCGAACCGACCGTGCAGAGGGTCGAACTCGAGCAGGATATGAAAGAGGAAAGGAGCGAAGTGGCCGTGCCGCTGGTGCTTTATTGGAAGACGGTTGTTTTCGAGTTCTGAGGGCAACTTGAGATCCCGTCAGTTTTCACCAACTTGAAATCCCAATTGGGGATTTCAAGTTGATGAAGCCTCCGCCGGAAGAAGATCGAGACCGTATCGGCTTCGTGAGCGAACCGAGTGTTCCTTATGTCACGAAGAAACGAACCAGGAAAAAGAGGGCTGCAAAGAAGTGAACTCAAACACGAAACGCTCTGTGCTATCACTATCCGTACTTGCCGCAGTTCTTATTCTCCAATCATCTGTTTTCGCGGAGACAACCCTCCCCTGGCTCGGCAACAACCTGCTGAAGAATCCGGGCTTTGAGGCCAAGCCGGAAAAAGATAAGCCCATCCCCGGCTGGACATCTCAGCCGCATGGCAAT
>Ga0187827_10004029_pt1 | contig 18383 bp, 17 predicted proteins | sample ETNtaG_39_FD_167969 | JGI IMG/M metagenome (GOLD analysis project Ga0187827, IMG submission 167969) | Marine microbial and viral communities from oxygen minimum zone, Eastern Pacific Ocean - ETNP2014_SV_150_PacBio MetaG (Illumina Assembly) | ecosystem: Environmental > Aquatic > Marine > Hypoxic... | reverse complement strand
GTCAGAGGAAGAATATACGCGCTTCGCACGGCACACCATAGCTTGTAATATCCTAAGGCACACTTACCAGCTATGTGTTGGCATTTTCAATTCTGCTGGCTCCACTGGGAGACCTATAGTAGTTCCCACCACGGCAGTTCTCTTTGTAAACTATCCACTCATATATCCTTTGCTGGTGCACCGGGGGACTTCTCGCCTGTGTGGTTTAGATTTTTTCTCTTGTCTGTGCTCGTTATGGAACTTAGCCCGGTTGGGGCACAAACGCCGGAACTCGGCGTTTATGGCCTCCGGCAGCAGGGTTGGACCCTGATCGGGAGCGAGACGCGCGAGCAGATGCTACCCGGTTTGCCACCCTACGAAGAGTTGCCGCGACTGCTGTCGGTTACGACTTACCACCTGGAAAAAGACGGCCAGGCTATGACCTGCGAGATTGCCTACGACAGTCAACATGACCGCCAGCACGAGCAGTGTGCCCCAGCAGATCCCTGAAACGTCGCCCCATAAATCCTATTACCTTAAATATAGACTGGTATTTTGTCTGTCCTGATTATTGATCTAGATCAATGTACGTAACTAGCGGTTATGGGTTAATGCGCTTGCATATCTCCTCCATGAATGACCGTGGAAGTAGGGGCGGTGCCCGCCAGGGCCCGCCCCTTTTTTTTGCTCTTTTTCTTTCGTTGCCCCCGGAGATCACTCCTAGTCAGTTCCTTAAAGGGGGGCACTGGCCATGGTGCCAATATGGACAAAGGCGGTCGCTTAGAATTCGACATCCAGTGGCCAGAACTGCTGCTCCTGCCAGATGATAGACGCGATCAACCAGTTTTTCCGCCAACGCCTTGAGGCCAGTGATCCTGCCAGCCAGGGGGAGGACTCGTTGCGCCTTGCCGCCGCGGCCCTGCTTTTTGAGACTGCGATGTCGGACTATGATCTCGGTGTTGATGAACGCATGGCTATTGAAGCGCTGGTGTCAGAACAGTTTTCACTAAGTGCCAGTGAGGCGCAGGAACTCATGGCTCTGGCCGAGACCCAGGCCCGCGAGGCAGTCGACCTGCACGGCTTCACTTCGTTGATCAACCGGCACTGGCCAGAGCAGGCGCGGCTGCGATTGGTCGAGCAGATGTGGCAGGTGGTATACACGGACGGGCGCTTGGACGATCACGAGCTCCATCTGATGCGCAAGATCCAGCGTCTGCTACACATCCCCCAGCGTGATTTCATCGCGGCGAAACTGCGCCATAAGCCGAACTGACAATCTGCGTCAGTAGCGCAGGATCAGTTCGATGATGGGGTTGTCGCCCTGGCGCTGCAGTTTATGGTGATAGTACGCACTCATCAGCACCAGCATACCGAACAGCGTGAGTACGCCCGCCACGATCAGTGACAGTGGCGGGTACAGGGCAATCAGCAGCCCGGCGACAATGAGGATGATTCCTGTCAGCATGGAATTATCTTGTTGGCCTGCTTTTCAGTTGGGGCCTGGGCCCGTGATTTCAAGAATCGATGGCAGGACACGGATGGCGCCAGACTCGGAAAACACGCCGTCAGCTACAAGGGCGTAGAACTGAGTTCCCGCGCGGCGCTCATTTCGCCACCATGGAAGAGCCCTGAGTTCTTTTGGAGGATATTCGGGCGCTTGCCCGAACGCTCAGTTATGACGCCCTACTTCGCCGCTTTCCGCTGGGCGATCGAAGAATTGTTCTTGACTACCACTTTGATTGCGTCCTCGACCCGCTCCTTGGCGTAACGGATGGCTTCCGGCAAATCGTTCATGTGGAAGGTGTGGGTGTGGATTAAGGTTGCGTCGAAGCGCTTCATCTCCATTAGTGCTGCGGCGCGCTTGGTGCTGCTCTTGCCTTCGCCGCGGATACCATAGATGTAAATGTTATTGGTGACAATGTTCATAACGTCGACAGGCACCTGTTCTCTCGGAAACGCGGCCAAACAGATCTTCCCGCCCCGATTGACCATCTTGCCTGCCTCGTTCAGCGCTTTGGAGGCACCCGAGCATTCCAGGACAAAATCGACACCGGTGCCTCGGGTGAGTTTTTTAACCTTTTCGATCACCTCCTCATTACACACGTTGATCACGTGATCGGCACCCAGTTTTTTGCCAATTTCGAGGCGTTTATCACGAGTACCGCTCAAGATGACGGGGGACGCGCCCAACGCCTTAGCTACAGCGACACCCAGTAGGCCAATTGGACCCGGGCCAATGACGACGACGCTATCGCCTGCCATCAGGCCACCGAGCTCTGTGAAACCGTACATGGCTGTTCCGGCGGTAACGACAAGGGTTGCCTCCTCGTCAGTCATCTGATCGGGAATCTTAACCATGGTATTAATGTTGTTGACCGCGTATTCGCAGAAACCGCCGTCCGTGGTGAAGCCATTGGCGCGGTGGCCCTTGTCGTTGCCCTCGTAGTTCTTGCCATAGTTGTGGCAAGACGTGTACATACCCTCCCGGCAGCGCTTGCAACGCCCGCAACCGGCATGGATTTCCACCGTGATCCGGTCGCCAATGGCGTACTCGTCGACGCCAGGGCCCAGGGCGACGATGGTGCCCATGTATTCGTGACCTGGGGTCCAATTCTTGTTGTGCGGGCCCCCACCCCTAATCAGTGCCGGTGGGCCGTGATAAATCACCTCGATGTCCGTCGTGCAGACAGCGATCGCATCGATACGGACCAGCACCTCGGCGCGGCCCGGCACAGGTATTGGTTTATTTGTGTGGATTAGTTCGCCGATGCCGCCGAGAACCCAGGCTTTCTGGCTTTCGGGGATCGGAAAATCGGAACTGGTGGTGACATTCTTGGGCATGGCCATGGCGTTGTTTCTCTTATATCCAGTTAGGCCGGGGATGATGCCGCCGCCTTCGCTTCGTTGGCTTTCGACCGGCCAGAAACCCGAGGGCTTTCGGGGTCTGGATCAGTGCAATTTTATCGATAATTTTGCATGATTGTGAAATATGTCGATAATCTGCGCCGTCTTTGGCAAACGTGGTATACGTTCCTAAACGGTTCCCGATGGCATAAGTGAAACACGGTACGCACCCAAGGTGCAGGGAAGATGCCAAGAGGGCAGACAGGACGGGTTAGTATGGATTTCGGCAAGGTCAACATCCCCTCGGAAGTCTATTTGGATTTTCTTGGTGAGACGGTCCCCATTCATTGGGATAACCATGCTTATCTGATGGTTTTTATCTGGTTCGTTATGGTGCCGATAGGCATTCTGGCGATCCGCTTTGGCCAGCCCGAACCGACGGAACGTGGGATCGAAACCAGGATTTCTCTCTTCAATCCCCGCTGGTGGTGGTTTTCGATCCACAAGCACGGCCTTTATGTCGCCGTCGGACTTTCCTTGGTGGCCCTCGTGATTGCCTTAGTCGTTAGCCAAGGGTTCAGCGGCTCCCTGCACGCCTACTTCGGAATCACGACCGTGGTGCTGGGATGCCTGCAGGTGATTTCGTCGTGGTTCCGAGGCCGCCATGGCGGCATGTACTATTACACTGCCACCGAGGGAGATCCCGAGACTTATAAGGGCGACCACTACAACATGACGACGCGGCGCCGCCTATTCGAGGCCTACCACAAGACCGCGGGCTACCTGACCGGCTTCTTTGCTTTCGGTGCGGTTGGATCGGGGCTAATGCAGTTTCCCTTGCCCGGCTTAGCGATTGCGGTCTTCGTGCTGATCGTGTCCCTCGTTGTCACCTGGATGGTTCTTCAATACAAGGGTAAGCAGCACGACGGCTACCGTGCCGTATTTGGGTACGGGCTTGAGCACCCTTACAACAAAGCGCGGGAAAAACTCTAACGGGAATTGCGCCGGCGGCAAGTGTCGGATCTGGGAATGGTTGGGCTTCTAGGACAATGTTTCTTTCGGCGCTTGCCTTAATGCCTACCCACCATACTCTAGAATATACAGCCCGCCGTTATAATCGTTGGAATAGACTAGACCATCGGGCGATACCCAAACGTCGCAGGACTGGATCACCTTCTGGCGGTTCGGACGCTTGTCAGCGAGGGTCACCGGCTCTGGTGGCACGAAGGCGGCGATTTCCTTCGGCTGATAGGCGTTCGAGATATCATGTACGCGTACGCCGGCATTCTGATAGGTCGAGAAGATGGTGTCCGAGCTAACCAGTCCGTCGGGGCGGTTCTCGTAGATATTGTGTGGGCCAAAGTGGCCGCCCTTGGCGACGTAATTAGCTTCGTCTGGCGTCGGGAATGTCGCAATGCTGATCGGGTTTGAGGGCTCGCGAATGTCAAAGATCCAAATGTACTTGATCCCATCGGCGGCATGATCAAGTACCGCCTCGTCGGCGACGATTAGGAGATCGCGGTTCGGTAACGGCAGGCAGTTGTGGGTGCCCCCACCGTAGGGCGGTGACCAGTTCCTGCGTGTTATCAGGGCCGGGTTGTATCGGTCTGAAATATCCATGATCACCATGCCCGCATCGCGCCATGCGCCATAGGCCGTATCCTCGTGGATGATCGCATGGTGCAGTCCGCCACGCCTGGACACATCGTCCGGCACTTCGCCGGCTGCAGCATACATGCCTGGCAGCCAATAGCGCCCACCTTCCTTTGGGCTAGTTGGGTCGGAAACGTCGATGGTCATGAAGATGTAATCGGTAAAACCGTCTAATAGAACCGAAGCATAGGCCCAATTACCGCCCGTGTACCAGAGTCGGTGGATCCCGCCACCATCGACAGGCATGAAGGCGATTTCCCGCGGTTCGGCCGGGTTGGCGATGTCATATACACTCATGCCGGCCCTCCAGTTTCGCTCTTTCGGCTGCTCGTTATCGGCGGTGCCAACTTTCTTGCCGATCTGACCGGAGTAGTACTCGGCTTCGTCCTGGAATTCCTCGGCCGCGAACATATTCTTGGCATTGATCACCAGCATCAGATCGCCGGCCGTCTGCAGGTGGATGTTCCAAGTGTTAGGCGCTGCCGGTTCATAGTGCACGGGCTTCGGATTGCGAGGGTTGCGTACGTCGATGACGCTGAACCCGTTGGAGAACATGTGGCCGGTGATCGCATAGCCCTTGTTGACCATAAGTTGTACACCGTCAGGCCGCCCGCCCTGGTCGGAATGGCCGATGATTTCAAGATTGTAGGCGTAATCCGGTTTTGGTAGGTCCTGGCTGCTCATTTATGGCTCTCTCCTGATTGTCTCGTACTTCGGCCCGCAAGCGTAATTGCGCGGCCATGATTTTGTTCGACACTTGTTGAAAATTTGACTGGACGGCTAAATCAGCACTTTGATATCCGTCGATACTATGACCCGCCCGGTCTCAAAGTAGGCTTCATGATTGTCGTAGGGACAGGAATTTGCTTTCAAGGAGCGCTGCCAATGATGCTAGTGGCATAGCCAACAAACCCGCCATTGCGGATTCGACATAAGTCCGGTTATCCGCACTGGCCATTTTGCCCCCGCCTGGTGCCATAAACTGCGACTGACGCTGAGATTCCCTCAATTTAGGACCATTTGCAAGTGCCATGCGCCAGGTCGGCGCAGCGGAATTCAATGGCAGGTAACTGTTTGTGACTCGTCACTCTCATGGACCGTTTCCCATTGCCATCGGGAAATCCCGCAGCGGGCATCGACTGCTGCCCGTTGGGACCGACTGCTCTTTAGATGAACTAAATTGGACTGCAATTCAAACTACCCACTCGCTACGTTATTTTTCAGCAATCTAACGCTAAAAACCAACAAAAGGGTAACTATCGTAAGGACTCCTAAGCCAGCTGAAAAGTTACCGGTTAATTCATACAACAATCCTAGCAAGGCTGGCCCCCCTATGCCCCCAAGCTCTGCCATCGAGAAAAAAATTCCACCTGCTGTGCCTGATCGTTTACTTCCGATTCCAGGAATTTCTAATAAGACCAATAACAATATTGCTGTCATAGATGATCGAGCAACGCCATCGAGAATTAACGCTACTGTCATTGTCACCCCACTTTCGAATTGCAAAAAAATACTACTTGCAGATACCGACAAAAATAATCCAACAAGAATTTTATATCTCCAACTAGGAGTTGCAAATCTAGGAATAATTAGTGCTCCACCGATGGCGATCGCAACGGGTATTGCAGCCCAGTATCCAGCGTGTTCTTGATCTATTCCGTGAGTTCTTATTAGCTCTGGCAACCAATTGCTTAGCCCATGAGTAAAGAAAAAGGTTCCCATCCCCATGCACAAGACTATTTGGATTGCGCGTCTTTTTAGGAGACCCATAAGAACGCCCAACGTCAAAGTGCCACTGTCCTGAATGCTCAGTTTGTTGTACCTCGTACAAAGTGCAACTATCGACCACATTACCAAACTGAAAGTAGATGCTAGCCCCCAAACCCAAAATACATCTCGCCAACCGTCAATAATTTCTCCCGTCAAGATCGAGTTACTGGAAACAAGTGCTATTATCGCGCCGATTCCGGGTCCAGTGATGTAAATTCCCATCGCTATTCCGCGGCTTTTTCCCTGAAACCACTCGGCAATTAATTTCGGTGACCCAATGGATATAAAAGAACCTCCAACCCCAAACAGCATTACCATTATCAATAATTCGTTATAGTTCTCAGCAAAACTCCGCCCAAATGCTGAGATAGCAACTAACAATGCACCAAAACTAATTAGCACCCGAAGATTAAATCGATCTAAAAGAATGCCACATGGAATAGCAACACATACATAGGTAAACTGCCAGGCGCCCAGCAATACTCCCATTGCCGAATGCTTGATTTCTAAATCGGACTCAATTACAGAGACCAGTGGCGCGAAACTAGCGACGTTTAGCCCAAAAGCGGCATATAATAACCAAAGCCCAGACAATAAAACCCAACGTGCGTTATTGGTGTCGTCTATTTTTTTCTCCTATTAAATGGCGAAGGGTGGGGTAATTTAACAAGTTTTGTCAGGAACTGATCTGCAGTCCACGGAGTTTTAGTTCGTACGACTCTACAAAATTATTCGTATCGAGGAGTCAATCAAATGGGGAATCTTGTTCTAGTAGTACGACTTTCGGTCGAAAAGCCCTATGTAGATATTCTTAGGACTGTGATTCTAAAGAATGCTGCTAATGCCATTAACGAAGAGGGTTGCTTTCAATTTGATGTCAGTGTTTTGGAGGGCTCAAATACAGAGTTTTTGTTTTACGAAGTCTATAAGAACCACGATGCACTGCAGCGACATAGAGAAACTATTCATTTTCAAAAATATTGGCAAATGCTAGAAGAATTGGGTAATTCCGTAGAGCGGGTAGTGCAAATCTTTGACAAAATCAATTAATTAAAGTTTATTTTCGCAAAACCGCTAAACCTATTCTCCTAATCAACTTACCTGATTTGATGCCACCAATCTAAAGTCAGGGTATCTGGAGTCAATGGCACATCGTATAAGGCATACTGAAACAAATACCCAGTCACTCAACCCCGCGATCAAACCAGTCTACGCAAGAGCAATTAAATGAATTGGGGCTAATTCTTGCTTAGGCATCCATAACTACACATATATTCCGCTCAACTGTTCCACCAATCTTCTCGGAGATATATAGAGTTACCTTCAACTCGCAGTGAAACTACTTGAATGGGTTCAGTAGCAGGTGGAGAGACAATTTTCCCGCTTTTTATGTCAAATCTCGCGCCGTGCCGGGGGCACTCTATTGTCTCACCGAAAATACATCCATTGGCAATTTCACCGCCATCATGCGTACATACATCTTCAAGGGCAAAGTATTCGCCATCTAAATTAAAAAGTGCTACTCGAATCCGTTGTTTAGTTTGTCCGTGTTCTAACATTACTGATTTCGCGGTTCCTCGGTCTAGATCACTCACCTTCATAGATTCTATCCAGTTAATCATCGCCGAGCCTGAAAACTAAACTGAGCTAATAGCTCCGGTAATCAACCCAGTTACCTCTTCTGTCGAACTTTGGGCAATTCGTTTATCGGCGACTTTTTCACCATGCCTTAAGACGATAATCCGATCACACACAGCAAATACATCAGGCATTCTATGGCTGATGAAAACAATGGCGACGTTCTCATCCCGCAATCTTCTCATTAGGTCAAGCACTTCCGATACTTGACGAACACTTATCGCAGCTGTTGGCTCATCCATCAGTATTATGCGCGCCTCGGATAATAATGTCCTCGCAATAGCAACCGCTTGCCTCTGCCCACCTGACATCTGACGGACCAAGTCTCGGGGACGAGGAGAAGATTTAAGTTCATCAAACAATTCTTCCGCTTTTTTATTCATAGACCTATAGTCTAAAAATGACAACGGTCCTAATCGATGTTTAAGTTCCCTTCCTAAAAAAACATTCTGTGCAGCTGTTAGGTTGTTACACAATGCTAAATCTTGATAAACGATTTCGATTTTGTTATGTCTTGCATCGAGTGGTCGGGAAAATTTCACTTCTTCCCCATCTAGGTGCATTGCTCCTTCAGAGGGGAGAAAACTTCCAGCAACGATTTTTACCAGTGTAGATTTACCTGCACCATTATCACCCATCAGCCCTAACACCTCGCCAGGGTTAAGAGTTAGGCTGACGCTATTCAATGCACGAATAGATCCAAAATTCTTCGAGATACTGTTTAGAGATAACATTCTCTTTTCGCGCCTATGACGCAAATTGTTTACGTGGAATCTAAAAGGCTGCTGTAATGGGGAATTACCACGATCTATATAGCCTTGTTGCGCCCAAAATAATCAAAAAGAATTGCCAATACAATAATGACGCCGATCCCAATTAACTGCCAGTCTGGACTTATCCCCAAAAGATTTAGGCCATTTCGCATACTTACAATTATCAACGTCCCAATCACCGTTCCGATTATTCGACCCTCTCCTCCAAGTAATGATGTTCCCCCAATGACCACCGCAGCAATGACATCCATTAGGTCCCACAATCCCATTATCGGTTGTGCTGCCATTAGACGAGATGCGATAACGATACCAGCTAACGCACTACAAAATCCTGAAATAGTGAGCGCGAGTACCTTTACTAAAAACACATTAATTCCGTTTGCTCGTGCTGCTTCTATGTTACCCCCAACTGCATAAATATAAGTTCCAAGGGAAGTTCTTGTAAGTAGAACATGTACAACAACGAATACCAACACCATAATTATTACGGCAAACGGAACCGGCCCTACGTATCCTTGCCCAATAAATGCAAATCCCTCCGGCAATCCCCAAATCGAATTTTGATCGGTAATAATCAGCGCGGTCCCCCGCGCTAAACTATTCATAGCCAAAGTAAGGATGAACGCAGGGATAGCAAACCAGCCAGCGAATACCCCCGAAAAAGCACCCGCAATAATTCCAACAAAGAGCGTCAGCACTATAGCTGGAAATATAGGAATGCCATAATTGACAAGGAGCATTGCGACAACAACAGCGGCAAGAGTCTGAATTGCTGCTACCGCCAGATCAATCTCAGCAACAATTATTACGACCGTTAGGCCAGCCGCCATAATCCCAATATTTACTGATTGTAGTAGGATATTCGTAATGTTTGAATACGTGAGAAAGTATTCGGCGGTAACTGAAAGAATAGTCAGCATTATGAACAGTGCAAAAACAAGGCCATATTTGCTGACAAACGATAAGAAATTCAATCCGATAAATTCAGTTCCCTTCTTCATGCGTTTTATCTGAATCACACAGTTAGATAATTATTTCTGGAGTGATAAGGTTATTGATTCAGTCTATTGATATTGCTTTTCCATTCCGAACTTGTTCACCTATATAAATAAAAACAAAACAATATTACAGATTCAGGATGTAGCATATTAAACAATAACGCAAATACTATATAAGGAGCGATCGTCCAATTTTCTAGACTTTAGTCATCTTAAAATTTCCTTTGAAATACACGAAACCAACACAAACCATAATGAGTAGCTTTATACAGGGAATATCTATCTATTTAACTTAACTCTAATGGCTCTTTAGGGAATTCGGTTAAAGGTACTCCACCAGAATTTGTAACTAACGTCATATCTTCATTTCCTAATAAATAGATATCATCACAAGTTAAACGTGGCTCAATGGCTAATACCATGTTCTCTTCTAACGGTAATTCTTCGGTTCCCATATCTGGTCGTTCATGTACATCCCAGCCGAGCCCATGGCCTATAAATCGATTCCAAAGTTCGTAACCATTTTTTGTCGCAATTTTCTCCGCGAGGTTCGTCAGGTCACTCGCCAGTATTCCTGGCTTTGCCGCGCTAAACAATTCCTGCTGAATCTCCATAGTTGCCTCATAGCAACGATGATGCTTGTCCGATACCTTTCCAATGGCGCGCGTTCGAGATGTATCTACAGGGTAGCCTTCAAAACGCATAGCAATATCCCAATGAATAATATCTCCCGATTCTATAATTTTTGAGTGGCTGGCATTATGCAAAAGTGTACCTACCACAGCACCGCCGGAACAAATAAGACTTGGCGAAGACGAACAAGAATCTTCATACATCGGGTCTGCCCGCCTCATTGCGTCCTCCACTTGTCTTATTAGATCAAGTTCACTCTTGCCAACGCCATTGTTTATCAACTCTTCCACCATTGTTCTATGGCCAAGATCAGCAACCTTTGCAGCACCTCGAAACATAGAGATATCATACTCACTCTTGATTAACCGCAGTTCCTCTACAATAGTTGATCTGACAAACTCGATTGTTGGCAATTCTTTCATTAATCCTAGCAAAATAGGCGCCGGGAATTTATCAAATGTTTCTATACCTACTCTCTTAACTTGGCCAATCTCTGAAAACAGTTGAACAAGATTTTGAACAGATAAGCCATCTCCCAATTTGGCTGAAAAACCACTTCCACCCAAGATGCGATCAACACAGATCTCCCTTGTCGGCATCAATCCGGGATCTACCAAGAGAGTTGTTTCGTCATTTGGCGATACCATCGCCGCAGCGCCATCAACAATTGATATATCTGTCGCTGATAGGCTGATCCAACCAGCACGATCAGGAAAATAATCAGTCAAATAACGAAGGCTTCCTGATACCTTGTTATTTCCATAGACTACGAGAGCATCGTATCCGCGTTCCGCAATCATTTTCTTTGTGCTCGTTAGCCGCTTCTCTATTTCTTGCTTTAACGCTGACTGTGGCGTATTCATATCTTATAGTTCCCCCAAAAAATACATAAAGTTTTGTAGATGCAATGATACAGATACTCTCATCCAAAGATAACTATAGAGTGCCCGAAAAACAGACGCGCTTCACTCTCAAAGTGAAGCGCGTCTTTCAACATTTAAAACAAAATGTATCCTAATCTACACCAAGGGCAGACCCAATCGTACGAATTAACTTCGTATCTAGAGGAATTGTTCCTGTATCGATAACGTATGGGTTTCCAGCACCACCCCCTGTAGCAAGTTCTTTGCCAGTTAACACCAGTTGCCTGCCGACCGCGTCACAATAGCTTAGTACTGTCGCAAGCATTTCACCCTTGTGAACAGCTTGAATCGACTCAGCTACACCATTGAAACCGGTGACAATAACTTGGTCCTGTAGATTCCTAGCTTTTACTGCTTGTATGGCTCCAAAAGCCATCTCATCATTAACCGCAATAATTGCTGATAAATCAGGGTGTGCAGTCAAAATATCCTCTGCTACTTTCAGTCCTTGGGCACGATCCCAGTTAGCAGCCCACAGGCCAACTGTTTCGATTCCAGGAGCTCCTGCAAGAGTATCTTGAGCCCCTCTTTTCCTCAAAATACTGGACTGATTCCCAGGGACCCCTTCAACGATAGCTACCTTACCCTTTCCATCGAGTGCTGCTATCACTGCCTTTGCGACAGCCGCTTGTCCCTTATATTGGTCAGGTCCCACAAAGTGACTCGCAATCTCTTCCGCGACATCATCTGAGTGAATCATCACCTTAATACCTGCAGCTTGCACTTTCTTGACAGTTTGGAGCATCGCTTGCGGATCAATGGCGTTAAATGCCAATACGTCAACCCTTTTTTGCACCAGATCATCAATCATACGGGTCATCCCAACAAGATCTGTACCGGTTGCAGCACCGATTACCGTTAGATCAACATCTGGATGCTTCACTGCTTCCGCCTCGGCGGACTTCTTTAAACAAGCAAAATAGGGGTTGCCAAGCGTCTCAACAACGATGCCTAATTTCGCATCTGACCACGCGGTGCCTGATATAAAAGATAGTCCAACCAATATGGGTAAGTATTTCCAAGATCTTTTCATGAATACCCTCCGTTAAAGTCAACCATTATTTTCTGCTCTCCTTTTCTCGTAAAGCATGAGACAGCCTCAAAAGGCTATCTCGGTAGTTGGTCATCTGTCAACTAAATTGGACGCCCTATTCATATTGTGAATAAAATTGCCCATTTCGGCACGATTCAGTAAACTATTCCTAGCACCAACAGGTTGGTATGTCTGTTTTAACCGATTAACAGTCCTTTTAGCGTGCGATTTCGATTCAGGATCAATTTTTCATGTCACCTAACTGCCTAGATAGAAGGACTGACTAACTTGGTAAAAACATTAGATAAAGCTCTTGCTGTACTCGATACTATTGCGTCAACAGAACATCCTATGACAGTTGCCGAAGTAACAAAAAGAGTTGGCTTAAGTCGACCGACGGCCTACCGCCTTTGCCAAACGTTAATCAAGCGTGGGTATCTTTCCCAAAACGAAAAAGATGGGAGGATCTCGCCAGGCTATTCGATTTTACGGTTGTCAGGAACTTTGCTGGATACGAATCGTCTTCGGATCGAAGCTCTACCTGTGCTCGCTAAGCTCGCTGAATCATGTGGCGAAAGAGTGAATTTAGGAATTTTGCACCAACACAATTTACTTTATCTTGCCGGTATCGAAAAACCTGGGTTACCAATTATCTATAGCCGATTCGGACAAACAACTGCTGCATATGCGTCTGCCCTCGGGAAAGCGATACTCGCTAATTTAGATGATAATGGCTTGCAAGAATTTTTTTCCAAAGTACCTCTCACATCATTCACCACAAATACTATTACCGATAGACAAAGTCTGACTGAGGAGTTGGTTAGAGTACGGCAACAGCGGTATGCAGTAGATCTAGAAGAAACTTCAATTCAAACTTTCTGCATCGCCGTCCCAATAATTGTCGACAGCGGCCCTATCGGTGCAATTGGCGCTACAGGTCGATCTTTAGAGGAATTACTAGAACATATTTCTATTGTTCGTCATGCTGCTGATGTTATCATGCACTGCTTGGGTCGCGGCGTATAACAGCAACCTGCTGAAAAAGGATATCTTATAAAAATGGATTCTTCGTAATTGCTCCGATTGCCCGAGAATTGATCAATTTCTTAGACGCCTTAATCACTAGATCACTGTCAGGCAATATTTGTTTTTCCATACTTGCGCTATAGGGGTGAATCATGTCCGGCATTGCTACCCGTGTGGCAACCATACCTCTATCGACTCCTTCTACCATGCGAGCGACGATTTCACCCCCGATCGAACCAGTCAATGGAGATTCTTCAATAACAATAAGTCGACCGGTTTTTTCGACAGAAGCTGCTATTAAGGAATAATCCATTGGTTTTATTGTTTTTGGATCGATCACCTCTACTGATATTGATTCATTTTCCAAATTTTGTGCGGCTTCTAAAGCAACGTGGCGCATATGAGACCATGCTACCATTGTAATATCGATTCCATCTCGAATGATCTCCCCACATCCTATCTCGATACAGTAATCAGCATTAGCTGGATACACCCCGCTCATCTCGTAAATTCGTCGATGCTCAAGAAATAGCACTGGATCTGATGATCTGATTGCAGATCGAAGTAACCCTGCCATGTCAGTCATCGTTCCAGGGGCGATGACTGTTAATCCTGGAGCGTGATGAAAGTACGCCTCCATGCACTGTGAATGCTCAGGGCCAAGCCCACCACTTGCACCCATCCATCCCCTGATAGTTACTGGTAAAGGGCCATAATGTCTCTGCTGCTGGCGCCATTTGGGGAAATCATTAATAATTTCATTTGCAACAATCAACGCAAAATCAGCTGAATAAATCTCAATAACAGGTGAAAATCCAGATAATGCTAAACCAAGAGCTGCTCCAAAAAACCCGTTTTCTGACACCGGCGTTTCTATAATTCTAGCTGGACCGAATTGGTCAAATAACCCTCTGGAAGCGCCTGTTGCCCCGATGTCTCGTATAGTTTCCCCCAAGTAGACAACTTTAGGGTCTCTCGTCATTTCTTCGGCTAAAACTAGGCCGATAGCCTCTCTAGTAGTTAACGTCGTCATATCACTGCCAACTTACTGTCATTCCATGTTGCCTCAGGAGAATTCTCTGCGATCTCAAAAGCATCGCATACCTGATTAAACGCTAGATCTACAATCTGATCGAGCGTAACTGGGTCTACCGACCTTTCGATTAATTTCTGTCGGGCAATTTCTATGGGGTCTCTCGATTCCCATAAAGAGATCTCGTCATTCGACTGGTAATGCGCATCGTCATACCAAATATGTGGATCAACGCGATACGTAATGCCTTCTATTACTGAGGGCCCATTCCCTTCTCTCGCCAAATTAATAGCCTGGGAAACAGCACTATATGTCGCTTCAACATCATTTCCATCGAATTCAACTACCGGTATATCGAATCCACGCCAAACGCGTGACATTCTGCTTTGCGGGAACAACCACTTGGTTTTTGAGCTAAAGGACCATCCGTTATTTTCAGCAATGAACACTACTGGCAACTTCCATAACACAGCCATATTTAAACTTTCATAAAGAATGCCCCTGGCGCCTGCTGCTTCGCCATAAAAGCAGAGGGTTACTTGGTCACTATTATTAAGTTGCGCTGCTAAAGCTATACCAGCTGCAATTCCAAATCTCGTCCCAAAGACCCCCTCCCTTCCTGGGATGCCGAGATCTGGTCGAGTAACGTGCATATTGCCACCCAATCCGTAGTTCGTGCCACCGGCTTTCATAAACGTATCTAGTACTATCTCGAGTATAGAGACCCCCTTAGCTAACAGGTGTCCATAACCACGATGGGTATAAATTATTTGATCCGTAGTGCGCAACGGAAATACTGAAGCAACCATTAATGCCTCTTGCCCAATTCCCGAGTGAAAATGGGGAACCATTTTGCCTTGCTTTAGTATCCTATTGCACTCACGATCGAATGCACGACTAAGATTCATAATCTGAAAGATCTTTTTATAACCATCTGTATCCAAATAAATTGAGTCGAATTGCTCCTGAAGCTCTTTTGAAAACCCAGGCATTTGATATTTCTCTTCCATCATTTCCTCTGTAGTTAGCAAGGCCACAATTACTTATCAAATAATTGATGGCCTTCTCCCTTGATTTTCATAGTTGGTGTTATCAGCGCGATAAACCTTTATGAATAAAATTTATTGACGCGTCAATATACGGGGATCAATTTCCGGTTATGTTGTTAGGCCTCAAATCAGCCAAAGAGGCACATCCAATTTGACCCATCACACGGTTAATCTCTGCAATGATTAGATCAAGAGCCTTGATTGCCCCCGCTTCACCTCCAGCAGCCAGCCCGTATAACACCGCTCTACCCAACATTACCGCATCTGCACCAAGTGCTAGTGCTTTGACAATATCACCGCCTCGGCGGAATCCACTATCGATTATTATTGACATTTCTTTTCCCACGCTATCAACAACATCTGGCAAAACCTCAATAGGAGAAATACACGAATCAAGGTGGCGTCCACCATGATTAGTCAACACGATTCCATCACAACCAACTTCGACCGCACGACGCGCATCTTCTACATTTAGAATTCCCTTAATAACAAGTTTGTGTTTCCATTTTTCCCGTATCTTACATACGGTATCCCACGTAATATTGGGCAAGAATAGATCTGGCAATCTAGTCATTGCGCTTCGCGTATCTCTCGATTCCGGTGGAAAAAAATCAATTACATTCTCAAATCTAGGAAACCCGTGAGGAATTAAGACGTCAAATATCCATCCTGGATGCTTCAATAACTCAAATGTGCTACCCCACTTTAATTTGCCAGGTGCCCGAAAGTGCCTTCGGTCCCACTCTCGCCATCCAAAAACATTTGTGTCAGTCGTTAACACCAGTACTTCATATCCTGATTCGTCAGCACGTCTAATAATATTTTCTGTTAAAGCAACATCTCCGAATAAATACAATTGCATCCACGGCGCTATCTCCACGTGCGAATGAATCTCTTCGAGTTTGACATTTGACATTGTGCTAAGAACAAATGGTATTCCGGAGGCAGTAGCAGCACGCGCTAGAAGCACATCTCCATTATGTCGAATTAAACCATTATGCCCGGTCGGCCCTACTACGAGTGGAGCTGATATGTTTTCTCCAAATAAACAATGCTGAGTAGTCCGACTCATGGTATCTACTAAGGTATCCGGCACAAGTCGAATAGACTCAAATATCTCCCTGTTCCAACGAAGGGTTCTCTCGTCTTCAGCTCCCCCTTCAAGAAATTCTGCGACAAAGGTTGGGAGACGACGGTGACCCATTAAGCGTAATTCATCAACGCTTAATGCATACTCAATCTTTCGACCAGAATAATATTTTCTTGTCTTTCTATTCGGCATCAATTTAGAGAAACTTCGAGCAAGAAGTTCCGGTGCCCCCGCGGTTCGCACTTGTAAACACCGAGTTTATGACGTACCCTAGCGTGCGGTCTACTATTCGATCATTCTGTTTAAAATATAAACAAAATGTTTCAAAAATTGAATATCAGTAATCCAATATGATCGGGGATTCATTATGGAAAAGTTAATTATCACAGTAACTTGTGACTCAACAATGTCCTACCCGTCGAATCCAAATAACCCGACGCCAAAAGGTAACCAAGCCGTAGCGGACGAATATGTGCGATCTGTGAACGCGGGCGCCTCCCTCTGCCATCTCCACGGCCCCTATACCGTTGATGATGAGATTCAGGCTGATGGCACTAAGCTTTCCGATCTTGATATACCGGGTTGGGCTGATCTTCGTGAGAAGATTACCTCTCGATGCGATCCCATTATCCAATATGGAATTGCTAACGGCCGATTTCCGCAACGAAAGCAGTTAATGGAAGAACAAAAACCCGATATGGTCTCAACTTGCTTTAATGCTCATGATGAATGTTTCGACTACGAACCTGGCAATGAACCAGTTGAACTATACGGCATACATAGTAGAGAAGAATTAGCGGAATACTGTGAAGTAACAAACGAACTCGGTGTAAAAATAGAGGTCGAATCGTTTCATACTGGCGGCGTCTGGAATGCGACGCGAATGCTTGAGAAAAAACTATTGCCTGAACCTGTTTGGACCACTTTCTTTTTCGGATGGAAAGGAGGTTGTTGGACACCACCAACGTCTAAGGCTGTCCACTTCATGGCTGACCACTGCCCCGCTAATTTCAACTGGAACACCAGCGTGATGGACCCTAATGAAGCCTGGACCGTACTTAGTACTGCGATCTCGTTGGGTGGGCACGTTAGAGTTGGCTTCGAAGATAACCCCTTTATCAAACCTGGAGAATATGCAAAGTCAAATGCGGAACTTGTTGATAAGATTGTAAGAATATCGCTTGATCTAGGACGGGAAATTTGTTCACCGAATGAAGCGCGTGATATTATTCAGTTGAATCATAGATAAGCGTTTCTTTCTAAGTGATTAACGTCGATTGAACAGATTTTTTACTTCTTTACTTGGTGCTTCCGGCTCACGACCGACTATCTCTGCCGGAAATCTAGGCGCCAGAAGTTCCTTGTCGCAGGCTCCTTCGAGATAGCGCAAGAAATAGGAATTTGCGTTCAATGAGCGCTGCCAATTGATGCGATGATCGGGGAACGATACTAAAATTGCGAAATTAACACTGGCATCATGAACATGTTGAAAGGTAAGGCCGGGCGCGGGATTGTCATGTTCGATTGATCTGTCGCCGTTTTGTTTGCCAGTCTATGATGGGTCCCTATACATCGACAATCTTGATTTGGATCGATTTTCGGACAATTTAGAGCCTCGGAGCAGTCGCCTCCACGCCGCTCGAACTGCTGCCACTACATCTTGCCGGCAGAGTGTTTTCAGGGCCGATACCAGCAGTTTTGCTGTTCGCTGCCACCACGATGATGACTGATCCTTGAGCAGATCCATTGCGACGCGAGGACAAAGGCCCCTGATAGCCCCATCGTTGGTTGTTACAAAAGCGGTCGGTAGCCCTGCGGGCCCGCTGCATTCACAATAGCGGGTAGCTTGTCTATAACTGCCCCCGGGGGCGCACTATATGCCGAGTCACGCATTCCTGGAGCATTCGGGCATCCTGGCATTTGCCCACCGCGGTGACCATG
>Ga0187827_10004028_pt1 | contig 18390 bp, 16 predicted proteins | sample ETNtaG_39_FD_167969 | JGI IMG/M metagenome (GOLD analysis project Ga0187827, IMG submission 167969) | Marine microbial and viral communities from oxygen minimum zone, Eastern Pacific Ocean - ETNP2014_SV_150_PacBio MetaG (Illumina Assembly) | ecosystem: Environmental > Aquatic > Marine > Hypoxic... | reverse complement strand
CTGAACTAAGAATGAAGAGGAATTCTCATCGATGGTTTGTTGAGATTTAAACTGTTGTTTAGGGTGTTCTAACAGTAAATACACACCTTCGTAATTACCATTTACCAAAACATTACAATAATGAGAAGGGTTTGACCTACCACTTATTTCTGAAAACAGATCATATGCGAGTTTATTTCTCAGTAAGGACCTATCTACGTACGGAGCATAGAGCACGGCTTTTTTCAACTGTATTCCTTCAAACAAAAATGACTTATCAGATTTGATTGAAAATTGTTTTTTAGGAAATGACTTTGAACTCGCCCCTCTAATTTTAATTTTAGCATTCACGTTAAACCCTAAGGTATCGGAACTGAAGCCTAGCTCAGTATGATTGTATTTTTCATCCGTAAGAGCACATCTAAGCGTATTTATTTCTATCAAAGGGAGATTGTTATCCTTTAGGATCTCGATTGGATTTAAGGAAGGTTTTTCAAACGATATAAGATCTTCTGTGTCTCGTTTTGAATGGTGCTTCATCAAAACATATAGAGGTTCACTATTCCGAAGTGTTAAACTGTGAATCTGCTTCTTCTCATCTTTAAAGTGAAAATAAGATTCATCGGTATTTACTGTACCCTGATAAAATTCATTGGCTAAGTTTTTATAAATCAACTCTCGATTTTGAAATACGTAAAAATCAACTTTACGACGTGCCAAAAAATAAAAGGGTTCATTTATTACTTCTGGATTTACAGAAACTAAGGAAAAAAGAGTGTCCATTTCCTCACCTAATTCGTAATGAGTATATGAATCCAATCGTTCGTTATTGATTGCTCTAAGCGCATCTTCCTGACTAAGTACGATTGTTTGAATATTAGCTTGCCAATTACAAGATGACAACAACAATACACTTATCCCTATAAATCTAAATAGATTCATTTAGATTGTCTATTTAATTCATACTTATTTCCATCAATATCTTGTAGTGAAAAATGATCCTTTGCACTTATTTCTATACTTGGGGAAAGCAAATAATTTGAATACTGATCAAGATTCAACTTTGACTGTGAAATCTGTAAAAAGCCTTTTGAAGGTATACGCTCATTTTTGGTGAAGTTCACCACTACTGCCCCATCATCAACCAACAATATCCAATCGTTTAAATTGACATCAAAAAAGGAGTTATTATAGATGTTAACTACTCCATTTACAATTTCATAAGTTATTTCAGAGGGAATGAAGTAAGTCGTATTATCCTTAAATATGGACCAGTGCATTTTTACAGGCTGGGTATCAATATTAGAGTATTGATCTATATATTCGTTTTGACTATTTTCAATGAAAATATCATCCGTAGAATAAATAAGACCTCCCATTTTACTATACCATGTATTTTTTAGATATGCCTGAAGACCTAACTTATTATATGCATAAAAATTACCCTCAGAAATCACTATCGAACTATCTTTTACAGATAAAGCTATTCCATTATTAAAAATATAATTGTTCAATATTAGTACTCCCGTTGATAATCTCTCAGACGCACCTCCTATTGACACCCCCTTATCTTTAGAATTTATTATCGTATTACCTTTAATAACTACATTTTCACAGCCATTCAAATCAATGGCATCATCAGGCGAACCCATAATATAATTATTTTCAATAACACCACCCACCACATTAATGTACTCAATCGCATCTGGTATATTGACAAAACTACTATTTGTAACACTAGCCGTAGCAGATAATATATTCATCCCTTGACCATTTTTATTCCCGTATAATTGGATACTATCTATGTTGATATCACCACCCTTTACCCAAATTACACAAGGGCCATTTTCTCTTACTTGCGGAATCCTTTTATCAATTTCAAATCGAGTATTTCTTATTGATAATTTACATGACTCACCAACTACACAACCTTCTTTGATTAATGCATTACTAATATTACACTCAATATTATTCGAATAGAAATTAATCGAATGAAAATATCCATTTGGTTTAATTGGGCGCAATTCAATAATCTCTTCAGCACTACCGTTTAAATTTAAGCCACCAAATACTTTAATTTTCGCATTATGATTCGCTAATAAAACCACACCTTCTTCCACATTTAGCACAGCATTTTTCTCAATAATTAGAGAATCATTTATTCTATAAGGTGAACCTTCATTATTTAAGTTTGTACTTGCACTTATAAGAGTCGGTAATACGGTTCCTTCTCTTAACTCAAAACTATTTTTGGAATTGAAACCATCGCACTTCAATCCATTTTTAACTGCTACAACTTTCCAATGATAAGTTCCTAAAGCTAAATCTTCATCAATCTTAATAGAATTGTCGGCGGTCTTATAAATCATTGTCGATATAGAATCTTCATAAAGGAAATCCTTAGAAAGATAAACTTCATAATTAACCTGATTACTATCTATAGCTTTATCCCAAGTCAAATAAAAAGGAGTAGACAATTGAGATGCAGTCGTATGTACCCTAAACGAACGCGGAAAGGCCTCCATAGATTTCAATGCCTTATCGGGTCTATTCTTTAGGAATTTCAACTCTCTATTAATAGCTTTAGTCCAAGCTTCTTTGGAGTTTACTTTATCTGTCTTATCTTCTAGAACACTATTTTGTAGTGTAGATTCTATAGCTGTATAAATGGGCTCATAAAATTCAGGACCTAAAACATCTTTAAAGCTCAGTAGTCTTTGTTTTACATCCTTACTGATAGAAGAATTCAAATAACAACGCTCAATCAAAGGATTGTCATTTTCCCAATCGCTCGAAGTAGAATGGTATGCAAAAGGTTTCCAATTGTAGTACGAAAGTGATTTATCTAAATCCCAAGGGATCAGCATCCATTTTCCATTATTTTCAGCATCGCGGTATAAATAGTAGTTATGATAGTTGGTGCTTCCGTTTGCGATAAAAATATTGGCAGCTAAATAATCCACTAAATAAGCATAATGAAAATTCGCTTTAATATACGTTTCAAAATCCTCATCAGACACTTCTTGTAAATCTTCTATGAGTTTAAATAATGGCGCCCAACTGCTCTTTTTATTTGATTTCTTTTCCCATTTACGATCAACTTCGGTAGCTGAATATAAGCAAGCACCATCTTTTGTTGCTTTATATAAATCGCCCTTAGTATTTAGCCCGTTACGAATCAGGAAGTCCTTATCCATATTTTCAATTTCCAAAAACAAGCCGTGAAATTTATCATTCACATAAATCTTTGCCATTGAACTTGAGAAACATGGGTAGTTCAATTTTTTAAATACTAAGGATGAAAAGTAAGAGTGACTGAAACTAGGATCTTTGTATTCTGCATTAAAATTAAAGATTGTTTTTTGTGCCAGTTGCGCTCCATCGAGCACCTTTATCTTTAGAGATTTCTTTGGGTATTCTCTTGAAGAATCTCCACGTAAGCGCATTTTAACTTGCTTCTGTTCTTCTTGAGAGGTCACCGTCGCAGATAAGTATATATTCTCTTTAAAGTTATCGTGTATCGAATCAAAAGCAATCGAATCGCATTGGATATGGTAAGTTTTCACATCCACAATATGAACCGTTTTCTCTTGAGAGCAAGAAGCTAAAAGTAAAACTAGCGAGGCTAGAAAGAAATAATATTTATTCATGCTTATGTATCAAACCTTAAACAAATCCGAAGCTATTCTATCAGCCAACAATTTACCACTCTCCGTTAAATAATAAACACCTGCTTCTTCAAACACCTGACCAGCTTGCAAATAATCTTCAATTTCGGTTTTAAAATAGGCTGCCAAGTCCAAGGAAAACTCTTCTTCGATTGAATAAATATTACAGCCCCATTTAGTACGCAAAGAAGTCATTACATACTCATTATATCGATCTTCTATACTGAGTACCTCTTCTTCGATTGGCAATTTATTTCCCTGAAGAGCTTTGATGTATTTCACATTATTGGATATATTCCACAATCTTTTATTTCCAATAAATGAATGTGCTGAAGGCCCTAAACCTAAGTAATGATCCTTTTTCCAGTAAGAACTATTGTGAATGCTATACGAATTAGGCATACAAAAGTTAGAAATTTCATATTGCTCATAGCCTTGTTCATGCATCTCCTGCATTAATATTTCAAACTGTGCCGCACTTTGTTTCTCACTTAGGGGAGCAGTTTTAGACTTTGCTATTTGATGATACAAAGCTGTATTCTCTTCTACCGTTAATGCATAAGAAGATACATGAGGTACATTCAAGTTAAAACAAGTTGATAGGTTGCTTCTCCATGCTTCATTAGTCAGTCCAGGAGTTCCATAAATCAAATCTATACTGAGCATGTTAAACCCAGCTTGTTGGCACATCTTAATTGATTTTAGAGCTTCATCTGCACTGTGTGCACGATTCATGAATTTTAAATCTTCATCTCTGAATGATTGCACTCCAATACTCAATCGATTAATTGGGCTTTGTTTTAAGTCTTCAATTTTATCAAAAGTCAAGTCGTCTGGATTAGCCTCTAGGGTAATTTCAGCATCCACTGCAATCGCAAAACAAGAATTCAATTTTTCAAAAATGGCATTAAGTTCTGAAGAGGATAATAGCGATGGTGTTCCTCCACCAATATAAATACTAGATAATACTTCCATTCCTAAGTCATCTTTTCTCATTTCAATTTCTTGCAATAAGGCTTTAACAAAAGAGGGTCTCATTTTCATGGAAGTAGAAAAATGAAAATCACAATAGTTACATGCCTGCTTACAAAATGGAATATGTATGTATATTCCAGCCATTAAGTTATCCCAAGACTAATTCGAAAAGTTGTTCCTTTTCCGAGTTCGGATTTCAAAATGAAAACTTGCCCTTTATGATAGTCCTCTACAATGCGTTTTACAAGAGAGAGCCCCAAACCCCAACCTCTGTGTTTAGTGGTAAATCCTGGTTCAAAAACCATTTTTAATTCAGTAGATTTTATCCCTTTTCCGGTATCGCTAATATCAATATATACTCTTTTCCCCTGCACAGAAACTAGAAGTTTAATTTCGCCCATCCCCGAAAGAGAATCGATTGAATTTCTCATTATATTTTCAAGTACCCAGCCAAACAATTGATAATTTATACGAGCAGAAACTTTTTCTGAGGAAGGCTCTAATTGAAAATCTATCTTTGAGGAACTGCGATCCTTCATATAGTAGAAAGACCTTTGGACTACTTTGTTAATGTCCTCAGATTGTAATTCGGGTTGAGAGCCAATTTTTGAAAAGCGTTCAGCTATTGTTTGTAATCTAAGAATATCCTTATTCATTTCTATAACGATATCTTCGTTGCCCTCTTTTTCTTGAAGTAATGCCGCCCAGCCCATTAAGGAGGATAAAGGAGTCCCAATTTGATGAGCTGTTTCTCTAGCCATACCCGCCCAAACTTTATTTTGCTCTGATTTTCGTGTTGCACTAAAGGCAAAGTAACCTATGATAATAAATAGTGAAACAACAAGAAGCATCACATAAGGAAAATATTTAAGTCGAATAAGAAGGATGGAGTCTTTGTAATAGATCTTGTTATTCTTACCGTCGGCATATTCAAAAACTATAGGCTCATGACTCTCCTGCATTAATAATAATTGCTTTTCTAAATAGCCTTTATTCTTCACCTTTTTGACTGGCAAATTTTTGTGATATAAAATCTTGCCCATATCATCGGTTAAAATAACCGGGATCGTTTTATTGTGATTGATGACTTCAAACACAAAACTTATATCCTCGTCTAAATTGTCAATATCTGTGGTTTGTTCGGTGGCCGTCGCCCAAATTTTAACTTTGGTGCGCTCTTCCCTACTTAAATCCTCCACCAAGCTATTGGTAAACCACAAGGTTGTGGTTCCAATTACCAGCGCAAGTAGAATTAAAAGTCGCTTGCTAATTTTTTTTATTTTGAAATTTGAAATCACGTGTCAAAAACGAAATCAATCATTAATTATTGCGGACGTCTGTATGTCCCAAAACGCTGAGGCTTCTTTTCCTTTCTTTTATACACTCTAAACTCTATGCCAATTTGAAAGAGTCGATTCATTTCTGTATAATCTAAAAACTGTGATCCTTCTGCAGTACCCACCCATACATTTCGAGCAGTATTCATGTTAGTTATTCCATAATTATAACGGGCATAGATTTGTATTTTTTTGAAATCATAACCTAGACCTCCTAACACACCACTGTTATACCTATGGTATTCGCTATTCACACCAGTACCCATTGTAGATCCTAATATACTCAACTCACCTCCAACCTGAAGGTTAAACCCTTTAACGAAATAATATTTCGCTAGCATTGGGAACGTGTATACTGGAATTACTGCAGTTTCAAACTTGTTATTTGGCAAAGACTTATACCAACCGATGTAACTATTATCGTATCCTACTTGTAGACTAAATCGTTTTGAAACTGGAATATTTGCAAATACTCCATAGGCTGGGCTTAGTAGGTAATCAACATCTCTGAAACCACTAAAGGTACTATAGGATACACCTATCTTAGTCCCAATTAAGAGTTCTCTTTCTTGTGCATCTACATTCGTACTAAAAGCAATTATACAAACCAGTACAAGTTTTACTATTTTCATCTTTATTCAATTAAAGCATGAAAATACTAAAATATCTCCTATAACATACGCAGTAGATCGAGCTCTTTTTTGTCAAGATGTTTCCAAGAACCTCTTTTCACATCTTTCTTGGTAAGATTACCAAACACAACTCTATCTAAATGTACCACTTCGTATCCTAAGCTCTCAAATATTCTACGAACAATTCTGTTGCGGCCAATATGTAACTCAATCCCAACTTGATCGTGTGAAGAACCATCGATATATGAAACACTATCTACAGGAGCAGGACCATCATCTAAAGTAATTCCATTAGCAATAGCATTTAAATGATGCTTGGCTAATTTCTTATCTAAGGTAACATGATAGATTTTTCTAACTCCATGTTTAGGGTGAACTAATTTCTTTGCTAAATCACCATCGTTAGTGAACAACAAAAGACCAGTCGTATTTCTATCTAATCTCCCAACAGGATAAACACGCTCAGTACAGGCGCTCTCAACCAATTGCATAACCGTTTTACGACCTCTATCATCCGAAGTGGTAGTAATAAAGTCTTTGGGTTTATTTAAAAGAATATATTTCTTTTTCTCTCCTCTTATGGTTTCGCCGTTAAACTTCACCAAATCAGAAGGAGATACTTTATAACTTAAATCTGTAACAACCTTACCATTAATGGTAACAGCTCCTGCAGTAACAAACTTCTCAGCCTCTCTACGAGAACAAGTTCCCCCTTGCGCTAAAAATTTGTTAATACGCATTTTATCATCAGGAATAGTTCCCTCTTTTGCTTTACTAAAAGAAGTATTCGTGCTTCTCTTAACAAACTTAGAATAGCCTTTTTTGTTTTCTGCAGCACCACGACGGTCTTCACGACGCTTGTCAGCATCAAAGTGACGATTCCTTTGATCTGATGCTTTTTGGCGTTCTTCGGCTTTATAAGCTTTACTCTTACCTATACGCTTCTCCGGTCTGAATTCCTTCTTAGACATATTCAATTTTTTTGCAAAGATAGCAATCCCTATGAAGTTACAACTATAAACCAATAAACACTAAGTATTTATTATTCAAGACTCTATAAATAATCAAACTACTGAATACTATAGGATTCTGCTCTACTTATTTACAAACAAATAACCAATATACTTATATAACAATAATACCTAGCTTTGCGACAAAGTTGAAACTATGATTCAAGATAAATCGCATGAGCACTTCATGAAAGAAGCGCTAAAAGAGGCTCAGAAAGCATACGATACTAATGAAGTCCCTATTGGCGCTGTAATCGTTTCTGATGGGCAAATAATTGCTAGAGCGCATAATCTTACCGAAAGGTTAAATGACGTAACTGCACATGCTGAAATGCAAGCTTTTACTTCTGCTGCAGAATACTTGGGCGGAAAATATTTACATAATTGTACTCTTTATGTAACCATAGAACCCTGTGCAATGTGCTCGGGTGCAGCGTATTGGACCCAAATTCAAAGGATTGTATATGGTGCTAGAGATGAAAAAAGAGGGAGTAGTAAACTTGGGCTAACATTGACGCATCCGAAAACAATAGTAAAACAGGGTGTACTAGAAAAAGAGTGTAGGCAAATTATGCAGAAATTCTTCAGTAACAAGCGAGCATAAAAAAACAGTTATCAATGATAACTGTTTTTTCTTTGATTATTCAACCAAACAATGAATTACGTCCCCTCAATGTATCATCTGGTTTTACCAAATATAATGAATCTTTAGACCATTGTCAAATCACAAATACATATATATCAATATGTTAACTGCAATAAACTATTGTTTTATCACTTTAGGGACGCGTATGTAATCAGTATCCTTCTCTGGTGCATTTTGCAAAGCACGTCCTTGTGATATTTCTCCTTTTACGGCATCTATTCGCAAAACATTGGTCTCTTTACTCATATAAACTAAAGGCTCAACCCCCTCTGTATCAACCTTCTCTAACTTAGCTACAAAATCTAACATTTTATCAAAATCAGATTTCATTTTCTCTTTCGAAACATCATCAAACTCTAAACGAGATAAATGAGCTAAATGTTCAACTAGTTTGTCATCAACTTTCATACTCTGTTAATTTTTCATCAATAATAGCATAAACGTCAGATTTAAATTTCTGCATACTCTCAGACTTATAAGTTCCTGCAGTTATAGGTTTATGCACATACACTCTCAATTTTCCTGGTGAGCCACCTAAACGACCAGTAGGAAACTTTTTCTTGTTATCTGCAAAGGTAACTGGAATTAAATCGGCTCCTTGCTCTATTGCCATCCTAAATGCTCCCGATTTAAACCGATTTAACTTCGTTTCGTGCACAGGAATTCCTCCTTCAGGATAAATTGCTATTCCAACTCCATTAGAAATACGCTCTGATGCATGCTTAAAGGCATTATACGAACTTCGATTATTTGAGCGGTCAACTAAAATCATGGTCTTTTTATAAACCCAGCCAAAGATGGGAATCTTAGAAAGGGATTTTTTACCTACAAACACAAAAACACCTGGCATTATAGCAAAAGTAACTGGTATATCTAAATAAGACACATGATTAGGGCAAATAATATATGCCTTTGAAGCATCTAATTGCTCTTCAAATTCTACTTCTAAATAAAATCCCGAAAACTTTAATATAAAACGCGACCATATTTTACACAAAAAATGAAAATGTTTATACCATCGCTTATTGAGTAATAAGACCCATAATACGGGAAAGAATAGGACTAGACCAAGGAATACTAGGGTAGTAAACCAAATACGCCAAATAATCTGAATAATGTTGTTGAATATTTTCACCGTGCAAAAATATAAACTTTTAACGAATAGGAATTAGAAAGATATCAAAGCCTTTGCTATTTTTACAGTCTCAGATTTTAAGCAAAAGACAATGGCAAGAATTTTAACAGGAATACAAAGTAGTGGAATCCCACATTTAGGGAACCTTTTAGGTGCAATTATTCCAGCAATAGAATTGTCTAAAGATCCAAAAAATGAATCTTTATTTTTTATTGCAGACATGCACTCGCTTACAACAATTCGCGATGCAGAATTATTAAAAGAAAACACCTATGCCACCGCAGCTGCATGGCTTGCTTTTGGGTTTAACACCGATGACAATGTTTTTTATCGCCAATCCGACATTCCTGAGGTTTGTGAGTTAATGTGGTACTTAAACTGCCTTACGCCTTATCCAATGCTTGCGAATGCACATTCGTTTAAAGATAAAGCCAGCAAACTACACAATGTTAATGCAGGTTTATTTACCTACCCTGTACTTATGGCTGCCGATATTTTACTCTACGATGCCGATATTGTTCCAGTAGGAAAAGATCAAATGCAACATATTGAGATGACTCGAGATATGGCTGGTACATTCAACCATACTTATGGAGACACTCTAGTTGAACCACAAACAAAAGTTGACGAAAGCGTCATGATTATTCCGGGTACAGATGGGCAAAAGATGAGTAAGTCCTATAATAACTTCATCAATATATTCTTAGCAGATAAAAAGCTTAGAAAACAAATTATGGGCATCCAAACAGATTCTACATCTATGGAAGATCCTAAGGAAACTGAAAGTTGTAACGTATTCAATCTGTATAAACTTATAGCTACTACAGAACAAATTGCAGAGATGGAATCAAATTACAAAGCTGGTAATTACGGCTACGGGCATGCTAAGCAAGCCTTATATGAGCTCATAGTAGATAAATATGCAACAGAAAGACAGCGATTTAATGAGTTTATGGATAATAAAGAACTTATAGAATCTGAACTTCAAAAAGGTGCAAAAAAAGCAAGAAATATAGCTAAAGAAGTTCTCAGTAGAGTTAGGGCTAAAGTAGGTTACTAAAAATAGTACCTTAAAAAGCCCAGCAGAGAAATCAGCTGTGCTTTTCTAGGCCTTATAAATTCATCTTTCTTAATGATCACGACTCTTGTTTGTGAAATCATATCATGCCAGCCCAACTTGGTAGACAAGAATTAGAAAATATTTAAGGTAATAAATCGTATACATGATTTACAAACCACTATTTTTTTTGGTCGCTAGCAATTCAATTGGCTGGGTTTCATTTACTACAGAATTCATCTAGGGATAAATTACAAGTCTACTAATATGTAATTAACCTGCTGCACCTTGCATTAAAATAGCACAGAACCAAGCTGCATAGGTTCCTAAAGCATAACCAAATACAGCTAATAATACACCAACAGGAGCCAATGCAGGATGGAATGCCGAGGCTACAATAGGTGCAGAAGCAGCACCTCCTACGTTTGCCTGAGATCCTACAGCTACAAAGAAAAATGGCGCTTTAATTATTTTACCTACTACGAGTAAAACCGTAACGTGGATCAACATCCATATAATCCCGATTAAGAATAAACCTGGATTATCAAAAATGGCTAGGGCATCCATTTTCATACCGATAGTAGCCACAAGAATATACAAGAATAAGCTTCCTACTCTTGAAGCACCAGCACCCTCGTATTGTTTTAATTTAGTGAAAGACAAAATCAATCCTCCGGTAGTGGCAATCACAATCAGCCAAAAGAATTTAGAGGTTAAACTAAACTTTGCTAGTTGAGGAGCATTTTCAGAAACCCAAGGAGCAATAATATCAGCCCCCATATGAGCGATACCTGTTAAACCAATTCCGATAGCTACAATCACCATCAAATCTGTTAGATTAGGAACACGAGAAACTTTAGCGTGGTAACTTTCCAAATTATTTTTCAAAGTCTCTATAGAAGAAGAATCTGCCTTAAACCACTTGTCAACTTTTTCCGAAATTCCAGCACCATACAATAAGAAAGCCATCCAAACATTAGCAACAATCACATCTACGGTAATCATAGCGCTAAAGAGCTTATCGCTACTTCCAAACATTTCTTTCATGGCTGTTTGATTTGCACCACCGCCAATCCAAGATCCGGCAATAGTGGCCAAACCTCTCCAAACTGCGTCAGGCCCAACACCACCCACTAAATCTGGTGAGAAATAAGAGAGTAATATAATTGTTAAAGGTCCTCCAATAACAATTCCAAAAGTACCTGCTAAAAACATAATTAAAGCCTTCGGACCTAAGGCTACAACTCCTTTAATGTCGATGCTTAAGGTTAAAAGTACCAAAGAAGCAGGCAACAAATAACGAGAAGCCATAAAGTACAAGCCTGATTCTTCTCCAGAGATAATTCCCATAGAATTTAAAATGGAAGGCAAGAAGTAACACAGTAAAAGTGCAGGTATATAGGTATAGAATTTCTTCCAAATTGGATTTGAAGAGGAAGATGTATAAAAAATAAAAGCTAAAACCATTACGAGGATTCCCAATACGGAAGCGTCGTTAGTAAAAAGAGGGCTATTTTCCATTGTCTTTGTTTTAAGGTGGGCTAAATATAGGAAAAGTAGCTGGTATCAAGTACTAGGTATACGAGGGTTTTCTATTAATAATAAATGATGAAAATTAATAATTTGAAAATTATTGGTGCACACTCTTCTCTCACTTCGAGTCATGTCGTCTTGAAGAAAATAAGCCAATTGGTAGGGAGATAAACTTAGCTTAATGATAAACAAATAGGCTAAAGACTTTATTAACTACAGGACAATTTGCCAACAACAAAGAACCATCAACCATAATCTATCGATCAAGAACCAAATCAATAAATCAAAAATCGACTTACGGTATCAAGGAAGTCTTGTGGATTTTCGGCGTGCACCCAATGTCCTGCGTTTGCTATTTCCACAATCTCAGCGTCTGGGAAATGAAATTCAATCAATTCATGGTCTTCTGGAATAATATAATTCGAATTCTCACCATCGACAAAAAGTGTAGGCTCTACAAACACTGCATCTTCGTGAAGAGCCTCCCCAACCAGAAGTATTTCTTGAGACAAGACCTTCAAATTGAATTTAAACACTAGCTCTTCTTTGGTTTTCCAGTAGAGATTCTTTAATAAAAACTGACGAATTCCAGCTTCCGAAAAATGAGCAGCTAAGATGTCATCTGCTTCCTTCCGCGACTTTACCGCTGCATTTTCAACGGCATGTAAACCTGTTAGTATTTCTTGATGATGTGGGGCGTAGTATTTAGGTGCAATGTCTACCACCACTAATCTTTCAATGCGTTCTGGATATCTAGCCGCAAACAACATAGCCGTTTTCCCACCCATGGAATGCCCCATCAAATAAATTTTATCCAATCCGTTTGCATCTAAATAACAAAGTAAATCAGCACACATCAATTCATAAGAATGTTCGCTTGCATGAAAAGATTTTCCATGATTTCGTTGATCGAGAATATGGGTTTCAAAAAACTGACCAAACTCTTTGGCTAAACCTTGCCAATTGTCAAGCATTCCAAATAAGCCATGTAAAATGACCAGCGGCTTGCCCGAACCAATAATTTTAGAATGGAGCAAATTAGCCATTTAGTCGTGCTAAATACATTTGAACCGTATTTTCTAAACCATAATAAAGGGCATCAGAAATTAAAGCATGCCCAATAGAAACCTCCATAAGAGCGGGTACATTCTCGGCAAAATATTTTAAATTTTCTAAACTCAAATCATGTCCCGCATTTAAGCCTAAACCTAAATCTTGAGCCAGAATTCCTGCTTGAGCAAATGGATGTACCGCAGCAGCAGCATCCATCGGGTATAAATCTGCATAGGGCTCGGTGTACAGCTCTATTCTATCGGCACCTACTTCTTTTGCTCCTTCGATTAAATCGAGATCCGTTCCTACAAAAATTGAAGTGCGAATACCCTCTTGCTTGAACTCAGCAATCACCTCTGTTAAAAGCGACTTATTCTTTATTGTATCCCAACCTGCATTAGAGGTTAATGCTCCGGGAGGATCTGGGACTAAAGTTACCTGAGCAGGTTTCACCTCTTTAACCAAATTCATAAACACCTCATTCGGATAGCCTTCTACATTAAACTCCGTAGTTAAAACAGGACTTAATTCTCTTACATCAGCATAACGAATATGTCTTTCGTCTGGACGAGGGTGTACCGTAATACCCTCAGCACCAAAACGCTCTATATCTTTGGCTACTTGCACTAAATTAGGGGTGTTATGCCCTCTGGCATTTCGCAAAGTCGCTACCTTATTAATGTTTACACTTAATCGAGTCATAATTGTTTTTTAACACCGCAAAGATAGGAAATCATAAAAGGTAAATAGGAACACAAAACCCGAATAACAAAACCTTTTATACATTTCCCACTTAAACAATTACGATTAACAAATTTTCAAGTTATGAACCATCTTTAACCAAGAATAACAAAAAGCCGCTGCTTGAAAGTGTAAAAAGTACTAAGTTTGTAATAACAATGTGACTATGATAGCAGGCGATTTAATACAAAGCGAAATTCCAGTGCTCCATTTATCGGATCACATATCCACAGCACTCAATTTTTTTGATGATTATAAATTGAGTCAAATACCTGTGCTTGGACCTAAAGGATTCTTGGGTTTAATTGATGAAGAAATTGTTTTAGACGCACCTATAAATTTCAACATAGAAGATCTAAAAAACAATTTAAGCAAGGAGCGTATTCTAGACGAACAGCACCTTTTTGATGCATTAAGTTTTTTTAAGAGTGGGAAATTAAGCGTGCTTCCTGTAGTAGACAAAGACGATAAATACTTGGGTTGTATTCACAGTAAAGAGCTGCTTCAGAAAGCTTGTGAATGGCTGAAGGTTACAGAACCCGGAGGAGTACTGCATTTGGAGGTGAATATAGCGGATTATAGTCTGGTTCAAATTGCGCAAATTGTTGAAGGTAATGGCGCCAAAATATTAAGTTCTTTATGCCTAGCCCATCCTAGCGACTCAAAAATGATGGAGGTTTTGATTAAAATCAACCATGATGAACTCTCGGGAGTGATTCAAACTTTTGAGCGTTACGAGTATAAAATCGTCGCTTCATTTCACAAAAATGTATATCAAAAAGGCTTAGACGATAGGTTTGATTCTTTTATCCGTTATCTGAATATCTAAAAAATGAGAGTAGCCGTTTACGGAAAACAATTTCAAAAAGAAGTAGCCCCTTTTGTTCAAGAACTCTTTCAAGAGCTCGAAAAGGCAAATATGGAAGTGCTGGTTTTTGAACCTTTTTACAACTTCCTCTCTCAGCAAATGAGTATGAACTTGTTTTTGGGGACTTATAATACTTACGAAGAACTAAAAGGAGGGATAGATTTGTTTATTAGTGTTGGTGGTGATGGTACTATACTCGATGCAACTACACTTATTAGAGATACCGAAATTCCTATTATTGGGGTAAATACAGGACGTTTAGGTTTCCTAGCCGATATCGCTAAAGACCAAATTCCAAAAACAATTAAACAATTAGTAAATAAAAAGTTTAGTATTGACCAACGTACCCTCTTGCATTTAGATACCGACATTCCAATTTTTGGGGACTTAAATTTCGCTTTAAATGAAGTAACTATCTCCAGAAAGGATACCACTTCAATGATTACCATCACAACCTATATTAACGACCAATACTTAAATTCTTATTGGGCTGATGGGCTTATCATTTCGACTCCTACAGGTTCTACAGGATACTCCTTAAGCTGTGGAGGTCCTATTGTAATGCCGGGTTCTCAAAATTTCATCATCACGCCTATTGCACCACACAATCTAAATGTACGTCCGCTCGTTATCAGTGATAAATATGAGATAAAAGTGAAGGTAGAAGGAAGGGCTTCTCAATTTTTAGTCGCTCTAGATTCTCGAATCCAAACCATTGATGCTGGTATCGAATTAACCATCAAAAAAGAGACCTTTAATATCAATATGGTAGAGACTGAAACCCAAGACTTTGCAAGTACTTTACGCAACAAACTCCTTTGGGGCTTAGACAAACGTAATTAGCTCTCATAAACACCATTAAATCACTATATTTGCAGCCCTTTGAGAGGTTTTATCATGACTAAAAACATTCTTTTTATACTTCTAGCACTCTGTATTTCCGGAGTATCACTCGCTCAAAAAAATGAGTTCGGCCTCTTCATGGGTTCTTCGGGCTACCATGGCGACATCGGAAATGAGCAAATTGGCGCTGTACTATTTCGTCAATCTCCTTCTGTAGGGCTGTTACATAAAGTTAATTTTCACGATTTTTTAAGTTTTAGATCTAGCCTACAAGTAGGAACTCTGAAAGCCAATGATGCGAATTCAAACAATCTAAATACTCAACAACGTAATCTTAGTTTTCGATCGAGAATTATTGATGTAAATATGGGCTTCGAGTTTAACTTCTATAAATTTATGATTCGTAAACGTAGAACAGTTTACAGCCCTTATCTATTTGCTGGGATATCCTTTTTCGCTTTTAATCCACAAGCACTTAATAACAACGGACAATGGATCGACCTTCAACCTTTGGGGACAGAAGGGCAAGGTCTTGCTTCAGTTGGGATCGATAAATACAGCTTGGTCAATTGGTCAATCCCATTCGGACTAGGCTACAAAGCAAACATTGGGAAAAAAATTGCCATAGGAATAGAATGGGTTTGGCGTGCCTCACAAACAGATTACCTAGATGATGTAAGTGCTTATTATGTAGATGAAACTGCTCTATCGAGCCTAGCAGCAGAAATGGCAAACCCAGGAAATAATACTATAACTCCTGGTAAATCTAGAGGGAATCCCAACACAAACGATTGGTACAATTTTGCTGGAATTACCTTTAGTTATAAAATTAAAAATAGACCTAATAAATGCCCTAAATCATTACTTCCTTAATGAGTGAATTGTTAAAAAATATTAATAAGGATAAGATTCCTACACATGTTGCCGTTATTATGGACGGGAATGGGCGTTGGGCAGAAAAACACGGCTTCTTAAGAGCTATAGGGCATAAAAATGGCGTTAAGGCAGTTCGGGAAGTTGTAGAAGGAGCTGTAGAATTAAAAATATCTTATCTAAGCTTATATGCTTTTTCTACCGAAAACTGGAATAGACCAAAAGCAGAAGTAAGTGCTTTAATGGAATTGTTAGTTTCTGCATTGAGCAAGGAATTACCTACCTTCCAGAAGAACAATATTCAACTTCAAACTATTGGCGAAATAGATGCCTTGCCTAGTAGATGTAGAAAAAAATTAAATGAAGTAATTGAACTTACTTCTAAAAATAACGGACTTACTGTGGTGCTGGCCTTGAGTTATAGCTCTAAACTAGAAATCGTAAATTCTGTTAAGAAGATAGCTCAAAAAGTTGCCGACAACAGTTTAGATATAAACGATATTGATGAAGCGTATTTCTCGAAAGAATTATACACAGCGGAATATCCAAATCCAGACTTGCTGATTAGAACCAGTGGCGAGTACAGAATTAGCAACTTTTTATTATGGCAAATAGCCTATGCAGAGTTGTATTTTAGCCCTAAATTGTGGCCTGATTTCAACAAAGCTGATTTTTTTGAAGCTATTCTAGAGTATCAAAATAGAGAAAGAAGATTTGGTAAAACTACCGAACAAATCAAAAGTTAAGATGAAAAAAACATTTCTTATTCGTTGTTTAATCCTATTGATCTCGTGCCCTTTATTTGCACAGATAAACCTTGGAGACAACCTAAATACCATCTCTTATGAAAGACCTGTAGAATACGAAATTGCAGGGATTACCATTGAGGGCATAAAAAATCTAGATAAGAATGCCATCATTACCTTATCGGGATTAAATGTAGGTGAAAAAATTATGGTTCCCGGAGAGGAACTTGCCAAAGCCATCACCAAACTTTGGGCACAAAATTTATTTTCAGACATCCATATTAACGTAAGTAAAGTGTTGGGGAATAATATATTCCTAGAGATACACTTAGAAGAACTTCCTCGACTTTCTAAATTTGGCTTTAAAGGTGCCTCAAAATCTGAAGTAGATAAAATTAGAGACAAGGTTGAATTGGTGCGCGGTAAAATTGTTACCGAAAACCTCATCAACAACACAAAACATATCGTTTTAGAATACTTTAGCGATAAAGGATATCTAAACACCTCCGTAGAAATTACACCTATCGTAGATACCAATGCCGTCGCGAGTATTATTCTTGACATCAATATTGATAAAGGTGAAAAAATTAAAATTGACGCCATCAATTTTGAAGGGGTTACACAGTTTAAACTCAAAAAACTGAAACGCCAACTGAAAGAAACGAAAGAGAAAAAATTCTATAGGATTTTTAAAGCTTCAAAATTCTTGGATGAGGCATTTGAAGATGATCTTCAAAATATTATTGCGCTGTATAACGAAAAAGGATTTAGAGATGCACGCATCATAAAAAATGAAGTTTACGACGTTTCTGAAGAATTAATTGGAATTAACCTACAGATTGAGGAGGGAGTGCAATATCACTTTAGAAACATCGACTGGTTAGGTAATACAAAATACAAGTCTGAGTACTTAAACCAATTGCTTGGAATAAATACTGGTGATGTATACGACCAGAAAATGATGAGTGAGCGTTTACAGATGAGCATGTCTGGGACAGATATCAGCTCCTTGTATATGGACGATGGTTACCTATTCTTTAATATCGACCCAGTAGAAGTTTTGGTAGAAGAAGATTCTATTGACTTTGAGATTCGTATTTACGAAGGGAAACAAGCGACTATTAACAAGGTTACAGTAATTGGGAATACCAAAACCAACGAGCATGTAATAATGCGCGAAATACGCACCAAACCTGGTGAATTATTCCGCAGGTCAGATGTGATGCGTTCACAAGAGGAATTGAATAGATTGAATTATTTCAATCCGCAAACACTTGGAGTAACCCCTAAGCCA
>Ga0187827_10004027_pt1 | contig 18391 bp, 19 predicted proteins | sample ETNtaG_39_FD_167969 | JGI IMG/M metagenome (GOLD analysis project Ga0187827, IMG submission 167969) | Marine microbial and viral communities from oxygen minimum zone, Eastern Pacific Ocean - ETNP2014_SV_150_PacBio MetaG (Illumina Assembly) | ecosystem: Environmental > Aquatic > Marine > Hypoxic... | reverse complement strand
TAGATAATTATAAGGGGATTGACTTGATTAGTAAAACTGGGTTCTAGTGTTGTTTACGTTAATATTGATGGTTTTTAAAACTTGCGCTTTAATTTATATCCTGGTGCACATTCTTTTCTGCATTATGTTCTTTACGATTTAGCATCATATTCAAGGTTTTACAAATAGAAGATGCAGAAGAGTCAACGATGGTAGCGCATAGGGGACTTGAACCCCTGTTTTAGCCTTGAGAGGGCTATGTCCTAGGCCGCTAGACGAATGCGCCACAGGTAAGCATTTTACTTCACTGTAATCTCTATATCAAGAGTCTTGGCAGTATAAGCAGCATTCACGCTGCCTGTTTTCGTTATCTGGTTTAGAATATATTCTCTTCTTTCTTCACTCAACAGTCGGCTCTATCGGTATATGTATGTACGCTTTAAATTTAGGTTAATTATAGGTTTTTTATATAATTAAGAAAGTTTATATATTATAATTATTCTCTCTGATTTTTTATAGGATAGGTAATGATGTCAAAAGAAAAAAATGAAAAAATAATAGAGAGTACCAGGGACATAATCGAGGCACTATCAAAGATAGGTGAGGCTATAACCTCAGACCTTTATCTTGAAGACATCCTCAAACTTATAGTTGCAGTGACTGCCGAGGTAATGGATTCCAAGATATGTACCCTAATGCTTCTGACTAACAAGAAAAAAGAGCTCGTCATAAAGGCTACCCAGAGTATTAGTAAAGAATATATAAATAAAAATCCGTTAAAGCTGGGAGAAGGTATTGCAGGGAAAGTGGCCGTAGAAAACAGGCCTAAGGGCATCTACAATATCTCGAAGAACAAAGATTATAAGTACCACGATATAGCGAAAAAAGAAGGGCTTGCTTCTCTTTTGTGCGTACCTCTTCATGTAAAAGGCAAAGTAGTGGGAGTGCTAACTACTTATACATCAAAACCTCATCATTTCAGTGAGTATGAGACCCATATCCTGCAGGCTGTGGCAGATCAGGCAGCCATTGTTATTGAGAACTATCGCCTTGTTGTAGAGACCAAGGTTATCAAGGAAGAGTTGGAGAGCAGGAAGGCAATTGAGCGAGCTAAGGGAATACTTATGAATGAACAGGGTTTTTCTGAAGATGAAGCTTTTAAGAGAATCCAGAAGTTTGCTATGAACAACCGGAAATCTATGAGGGAAGTGGCTGATGCCATTGTTATATCGTCAGAGATGAAAAACGATCATGCCTGATCCAGTTCTATCATAAGTGCAGAAGATATAGAATAGATATGACAAAATATAAGTTGGCACTATTAGGATTAATACTTTCGGTAATATTATTTATAGGGGATAAAATATATCTATAGAAGATAGGATATTAGGGGGAAAGAAATGCCACTAGTACCGATGAAACAAATCCTTGACGAAGCTGTTAGGGGCGGTTACGGGGTAGGAGCCTTTAATGTAAATAACATGGAGCAGATCCAAGGGATAATGAAGGCTGCATCAGAGACTAAGTCTCCGGTAATATTGCAGGCTTCAAGAGGAGCATTGGCCTATACCAATATTTATTATATAAAGTATATGGTGCAGGCTGCAGCTGAAGAGAATCCTGAAATACCAATTGCTCTTCATCTTGATCATGGGAATTGCTTTGAGACATGTAAGCAGACCATAGAGCTAGGCTTTACTTCCGTTATGATTGACGGTTCCCTAAAGGAAGATTCCAAGACGCCTACAAATTTTGAAGAAAATGTCGTCATTACTAAGAAAGTGGTGGATTTTGCTCATGAAACCGGTGTTACTGTCGAGGGTGAGCTGGGGACCCTGGGTGGGATAGAAGATGGAGTCGGTTCCGGTAAAGTGATGCTCACGGATCCTGATGAAGCTGTCAGATTTGTTGAACTTACCGGAGTGGATGCCCTGGCCCTGGCAATAGGGACAAGCCACGGAGCATATAAGTTCAAGGCAGAACCTAAACTGAAACTAGATATCATAGATTCCATCCAGGGGAAAATACCCGGTATGCCTCTGGTAATGCACGGTTCTTCTTCGGTTCCTTCTGAACTTATAGACATCATAAATGCCTATGGCGGAAAGATGGAAAAGACAATGGGGGTTCCCATGGAAAGCATTCAGGAAGCCATAAAGAGGGGTATGAGAAAGATTAATGTTGATACTGATGGAAGGCTAGCTATAACTGGTGCTATAAGAAAGTTTCTAAATGATAATCCTTCTGAATTTGATCCCAGGTCATATTTCGGAGAAGCCAGGACAGCGGTATACTGTACAGTAAAGGGCAAGATGAGAGACTTTTCCACCACAGGACATGCTGGAGATTATAAGCCCCTTACTCTTGAAGACATGAAAAAGAAATATAACAGATAGTATATAGATTATAAGAAGATTGCCAGTACACGGATACCCTTCATATTACAGGGGAAGTATTTTAAATGGGAAATATCCGGATATCAGTCATAATAAATAAATTTTTGACAAAATCATTTTCAATTAATATAATTATACTAATAATTTAAATAATACTACCGTTACAAGGAAGTGATGGCGGAAGTGAAGGTAAAGAAGCCTTCTTAGAACAATGAAGTGTTTTAAGGAGGTTTTTACATTATGAGGATAAAAAATGGGAAAAAGCAAAAGACAATTTAACAGAACAGATTACCGGAATACCCAGAAATATTATTCCAGGTATAGAGTACCCTCCGGATGTGCTATTTTAGGGATAATGGATGAGGCCGGGATCGTATTTAACGGCAGTTCTATAATAGATGGAATAACCCTCATGCATGACAGGTCAAACGGTCTGGGCGGAGGTTTTGCCGCATACGGTATTTATCCCCAGTACAAAAAAGATTGGGCTTTTCATATCCTTTATGACGATATTGAGGCCAAATCTCAAACTGAAGAAGAGCTGAACAAGAGCTTTAAGGTACTTTTCAGTGAGGAGATTCCCACCAGGAAAACCAGGGGTGTGGAAGACTCTCCTATCCTGTACAGGTATTTTTTAAAGTCCGCTGGACCTAATTTCTCGAAAAAGGGTAATATCAATGGAACAGATGATGAGAGAAAGTTCAAAGCCATCGAAGAAGACTTTATAGTGGACTTTGTGATGAGGGTAAATGTGGGCATAACCGGTTCATATATAATATCAAGCGGTAAGAACATGGGAATATTTAAGGGAGTCGGATTTCCAGAGGATATAGGAAACTTTTTTAAGCTGGAACAATACAAAGGACATGTATGGACTTCCCACGGGAGGTTTCCCACCAACAGCGTAGGATGGTGGGGCGGCGCCCATCCCTTCGGCTTGCTTGACTGGTCTGTGGTCCATAATGGGGAGATATCATCATACGGCAGCAACAAAAGGTTTGTTAGTGGGTTCGGGTATGAATGTACCCTTTCTACGGACACAGAAGTCATTACCTACCTATTTGACCTTATTGTCAGGAAACAGAAGGTGGACCTGGAATATATACATCTGATACTGGCATCTCCTTTTTGGGATGAGATCGATAGGATGCCAGAGGGGATCAGGGAAGTGGCAAGGAATCTAAGGATACTGTATGGAAGCGCTCTAGTGAACGGGCCCTTCAGCATAATAGTGGGAAGCAATGATTTTATATATGCCTTAAATGACAGGATAAAACTGAGACCTATGGTAGCTGCCAGGAAAGGTGACAAGCTTTATGTTTCCAGTGAAGAAGCTTCCATAAGGTCGGTCTGTCCTTCACCGGATAATGTGTGGAGACCCAGCGGAGGTGAGCCGGTAATAGGCAGATTAAAGCCCAAAGCAGGCAAAAAAGAAAAAATATCTAAAACTACAGCATAGTTTTGAAAATAAAGGTGAAACAATGGCATTAAAATTAGCAGAATCAGAATTTGGAATAGAGCGGGATTTGGAAAAGTGTATATCTTGTCAAGTATGTGTGCGCCAATGCTCCAATGATGTGCATGACTTTGACAGTGATGATGACACAATAGTCAGTGAAAACGCCAACTGCGTGGGATGTCACCGTTGTGAGAGTATGTGTCCTACAGGGGCCCTGAAAATAAAGGAAAGACAGTCCCAGTTTAAGACAAATGCAAACTGGTCTGCCCACCACCTGAAAAACTTGTACAAGCAGGCAGATGCCGGAGGAATTATGCTTACAGGCATGGGTTCTGACAAGCCATACCCCATATACTGGGACCATATACTGTTTAATGCGTCCCAGGTGACCAACCCTTCTATAGACCCCCTAAGGGAACCTATGGAGATAAAGACATTTATAGGTAAAAAATCGCAGGAACTAAAGTTTGGGAAAAAAGAGATAGGAAAAGGCAAAAATAATAAAGTAAGGCTGAAGACAAAAGTATCACCACAGCTTGAGCTTTCAACTCCAATAATTTTCTCTGCCATGTCATATGGTTCTATAAGCTTTAATACCTGCAAGTCCTTGGCTACAGCATCTTCAGAGTTCGGGACATATTACAATACAGGAGAGGGAGGTCTTCACCAGGACCTTTATCAGTATGCCAAAAACACTATAGTACAGGTGGCTTCAGGCAGGTTCGGAGTAGATATAGACTATCTTAATAAGGGAGCAGCAGTAGAGATAAAGATAGGGCAGGGTGCTAAGCCCGGTATCGGAGGGCATCTTCCCGGAGAAAAGGTGACAAAAGATATATCCAACACCAGGATGATACCTGAAGGCACCGATGCCATATCGCCGGCTCCTCATCATGATATTTATTCTATCGAGGACCTGTCCCAGCTCATACATGCCTTAAAGGAAGCGACACAGTGGGCAAAGCCGGTAGGAGTAAAAGTATCGGCTGTCCATAATATAGCACCTATTGCCAGTGGGATAGTAAGGGCCGGTGCTGATTTCGTGTCCATTGACGGCTTAAGAGGGGGCACGGGAGCTGCACCCATGGCTATAAGGGATAATGTGGGAATACCCATTGAACTTGCCGTGGCTTCTGTTGATGAGAGGCTCAGGGAAGAAGGTATCAGGCATCAGGCTTCCATACTTGCTGCCGGAAGTATTCGGTCAAGCTCTGATGTCATAAAGGCCATCGCTCTGGGTGCTGATGCAGTATATATAGGGACAGCTGCCTTAGTGGCCATGGGCTGTCATCTCTGCCAGAAGTGTTATACTGGGAAATGTAATTGGGGGATTGCCACTCAGGATCCCTATCTCACCAAGAGGCTTAACCCTGAGATAGGTGCTAGAAGGTTATTCAACCTGTTAAGGGCTTGGTCGCTGGAGATAAAGGAGATGCTGGGTGGAGCAGGAATAAATGCAGTGGAAAGCTTAAGGGGCAACAGGGAGCACTTGAGGGGCATAAACATAAGCGACAGGGAATTGTCGATATTGGGAATAAAACATGCAGGAGAACCGTGGTGACCTGATATGAAAAAGATTTATATAAAAGAAGAATATTGCATCGGATGCAGGTTATGTGAGATATACTGCCAAGTAAAGCATTCAAAAAGCAAGAAGATAATAAAGGCTTTCAAGAAGGAGTTATCCAGTGTCCTTCCTAGGGTGCTAGTTGAAGAGATCGGATATAATTCCTTTGCCATCCAGTGTCGGCACTGTGCTGATGCGCCCTGTGTAGACGCATGCATATCAGGAGCTATGAAAAAAAACTCAAACACCGGGGTAGTTACCTGCGGTGAAGAAAAATGTGTTGGGTGCTGGAGCTGTATAATGGTCTGCACCTATGGGGTGATAAAAAGGGACCTCTCTTCAAAAAAGATAGCTTCAAAATGTGATCTTTGCGAGGACGAAGAGATTCCGGTATGTGTCAAGAACTGTCCCAATGAGGCACTTAAGTTTAAAGAAGTAGATGAAAAAGAACTAAGCGGAAGAAAGAAAAATGGTTAATAAAAATAAATATAAAGAGGGAAAAACTGATTATCTTATTATAGGGAATTCTGCATCCGGACTGGCAGCTGCAAAGAAAATAAGGAAAGAGGATAAAAAAGGCAGGATCATGATCGTCACTGAAGAGGAATACCCAAATTATTCAAAACCCCTTATAACATATTACCTTGCTGGAAAGGTCAGCTTACCGGAGATACATTTCAAGGATAAGGACTTTCTCCAGAAAAACAAGATCGACCTTGTCACCGGGATGAAGGTAATAAAAGTAGACTCTGCAGACTCTAGTGTGAGGACTTCGAATAGAGAGACAATAGAATATGGAAAACTTCTTATAGCGTCTGGCGGAAGGCCTATAATTCCCAAAATAAGGACAAGCTCCAGAGAGGCGAGAGAAGCTGGGGGCTGTGACTTTATGGATAGTTCCAATTATTCCAGTATAAATGGCGTATTTACCCTTACCACGCTGGAAGACTCCATAAATATTAAGAACTATATAGAGAAAAACGAGATCCACAGCGCTACCATATTGGGAGGTGGACTTATCGGCCTCAAGACAGCGGAAGCTTTTTTGGAGGTAGGAATAAAGATCAATATTGTAGAACTTGCTGACAGGATTCTGGCAGCCACCTTTGATAGCCAGGCCTCAAGTATTATCGAGAATGCCATTGAGACCAAGGGGAGCAGGATTTACAAGAATAATACTATAGATGAGATATTTATCGATTCCGGAAAGATAAGCGGATACAGGCTAAGGGACGGCAGAGAAGATGAATGCAGGTTGCTTATCATGGCCATTGGAGTGAGCCCTGATCTAAGTATCATAGACATGGGAAAAATAAGGACTGGACGGGGAATAAAAGTAAATGATGTGATGCAGACTTCTGTAGAAAACATCTATGCTTCCGGAGATATAGTAGAAGGATTTGACATGCTGCTTGGAGAAAACCGCAATATTGCCATCTGGCCCTTGGCGGTAAGACAGGGGAATATAGCAGGGAGTAATATGGCAGAAAAAGAAGCCCATTATTCCGGGGGGTTCTTTATGAACTCTGTGGAGATTCTGGGAATACCATCTATCTCAATGGGAATCACAAATATAAATATGGCTGATGATAATACTGTGGAGATCAAAAAAGAGTTCAGACCTGACAGGAACCTTTACAGGAAGATAGTCATCAAGAATAATAGAGTTATAGGCCTGATAATGGTCGGAAATATTGAAAGGGCAGGCATATATTACGGTCTTATAAAGAACAAAATAGATCTTTCAGGGGTCAAAGAAAATATATTCAGGGAAGATTTTGGATTAATACATCTTCCAGCTGATTACAAAAAGCACCTTGTAGTGGGAGAAGGGATTGAAGTATGAGACAGGTAATAAATGCAAAAGGTGTCCACTATCGAAAACTGAATGCTAATATTAGAGATGTTCTAGGTCAGGCACTTGGCACAGATAAAAAAGTAGAAGAAAAGATAGAGTTGATCCTTGAAAACGTGTTAGGCCAGAGATATATAGGCGACGGTCTCAAGGGCGGGCATAAAATAGAGATAAAAGGAGTCCCTGGAAATGACCTAGCAGTCTTTATGGACGGACCTACTATAGAGGTATTTGAAAACGGTCAGGATGGCATCGGGAATACCATGAATGCCGGAAAAGTCATCGTCCATGGTGATGCTGGTGATATAATCGGTTATTCCATGAGGGGCGGAGAGATTTATATAGAGAAAAATGTAGGGTTTCGCTGCGGCATCCACATGAAGTCATATCAAGAAAAGATACCTGTAATTGTGATCGGCGGCAGTGCCGGTAATTTTTTGGGGGAGTACATGGCCGGAGGGATTATAATTCTTCTTGGTCTTTACAGCCAAGACCTTTCCCATTTTCCGTACGAAGGCACAAAACATTTGGTCGGAGATTATATCGGTACTGGCATGCACGGGGGGACTCTCTATATAAGAGGAGATGTTGCAAGCTATAAGTTTGGTAAGGAAGTTAAAGAGATGCCAATAAATGATATAGACACAAATATTCTGAATAAGTATTTAAATAATTACTGCCAGTATTTTTCAGCTGACAGGAAAAGTATAAATATAAAAGATTTTATAAAGCTGATTCCTTTTTCGCACAGGCCTTACGGTAAACTGTACACATACTGATTCTACCACCTATTACGGTGTATCCTTGACGGATCATATCTGTCTGAAGGTTTCTTTTTATCTGCAGGATGGCCTACAGAGATCATTGAAAGAGGCATTACATTCTCTGGGATATTTAAAAGCTCCTTCATTTTTGTCACCCTTCCATCCCTAGGGTATATACCCAGCCATACGGCACCCAGGTCCAGCGATTGGGCGGCTATAAGGATATTTTCAGTGGCCGCAGCACAGTCAAGTACCCAATATCCTTTGTGTAGTTGCCTTTCTAGGTCTCCACATATTACAATTGCCAGCTGAGCATGACCCAGCATATTGAAGCCTCCTTTAGAGTGGAATGTTATCATAGCATTTAAGGTTTCTCTATCAAGAACAACGATGAATTCCCAGGGCTGCTGGTTTCCAGCTGAAGGAGCAGCCATGGCAGCTTTAAGAAGACTAGTGAGATCATCATCTGAAACAGGTTCATTTGTATATTTACGTATACTTCTTCGCTCCAGTATGTTTTTCATATCTTCCTCCTGATCTTTTCTAAGGTATATAGGTATTTACGTCCATGCACCTTATAAGATCCCTTAGAAACCTATTATTGGTATAAATTAAAATTTTATCATAACTAGCAGATCATTATCTCCAGTTATAATATATTAATATCCATTATCCCTGGTAAGGGCAAGAGAATTATTATCATCAGAATTAACGTATATTCCTTTCCTCAGTTGCCACTATACACTCTTCCCATAATAAGTCTAGTATCTCATATATTCTATCTTCAGGCAGTTTTTTTAGATAGATTTATGGAGGTCTCTGAAAGGATGTGTCCACTGACAATGGTTCTTGCTCTGTCAAAGCAAAGCTCAAATAGTTAAATGCAGACACCTCTTGCTCAGAAAGTAGTTTCGTATCAAGGATTGCTTTCATGAAACTATCTTGAAAACATCTTCATCTGTCAGCATTTCTCAAACTTCAGCAAAGGGCAAGACTCTTTCTATCATTTTCTAAAACGGTATATATTTACTTAAAGATTACCTTGTTAGCTCACATACTGGTCTGGATTTCTTTTTACTTATCTTTTGTAATTCTTCCCTTAAATCATCAGGCAATCTGATGGATATAATATTATTCATATCGATTTCCTGTATTAAACCGTATTACGATATTATTGTTCTGTTAAGATAATTAAATATGCACCAATCATATATTCAACATAATTATTATTCTGTCTTTAATTACTAAAAATAAGAAGAAAAAACCAAAAACTTTCGTCTAGATAATTGGAGAATAAAATATAATGACTGGATTTAACTTAGAGCTGCCCCTACATGGAGAGGCTAGGACTACTGTATCTGAACATAACACAGCTGTGAGATTCGGAAGCGGAAGTGTGAACGTATTTGGTACACCTGCCATGGTAGCACTAATGGAAGAAGCGGCTATAAATGCAGTAGACAGCAAGCTCCCCTGCGACCATGGAACCGTTGGTACGGAGCTAAATATAAGACACCAGGCTGCTACACCTGTTGGAATGAATGTGACAGCCAGAGCTGAACTAAAGAAAATAGTCGGCAGAAAACTGATATTCCGGGTGGAAGCTTTTGATGAGACCGAAAAGATCGGAGAGGGCTGTCACCAAAGATTTATAATAGAGCTTGAAAGATTTAGACACAAAGTTGGTAGAAAATCAAAGTAGAGTAAATTATAATATTTTTTAATATTTAAGTTATAATTTTATGCTATAATACTGATTAATATTAGGCTAGCGGTGAGGTTTTATGACCCCTTTTTTATTATATCAATATATAGTGGCGGCACTGCTTCTTATAATAATGATTAATTTCATTATTAATAATTACATGTTTAAAAATACCTCAAGATACAACCTCCCTGAGAGTTTTCTAAAAAAACAACCTCTCATATCGATCCTTATCCCCGCTAGGAATGAAGAGAAGAACATCGGTTGGTGTCTAAATTCCCTTTTAAAACAGGATTACAAAAATATTGAGATACTGATACTTAATGACAACTCTACTGACAGGACTGCAGCCATTATTGAAAGTTTCTCCAAAAAGGATAAGAGAGTTAAGCTGTACCACGGAAAACCATTGGCAAAAGGATGGCTGGGTAAATCTTTCGCTTGCCAACAGCTTTCAGAACATGCTAAAGGTGAATATTTCTTATTTGTAGATGCCGATACCCTTCATTTTCCTAATTCGGTGGCATCTTCGGTGGCATGTCTGCTAAATTTCGACATAGACGCGCTGTCAGTTTTTGCCAAGCAGATAATGGTAACTCTGCATGAAAGGATGATGGTACCTAATGGGAATTTTTTGATAATGGGATTTATGCCCATTGCACTTATAAGAAAGAGCCGGAACGCTCTTTTCTGTACAGCTATAGGACAGTTTATTTTGTTTAAGAGAGATGTCTATAAAACTATAGGTGGCCATGAGTCGGTAAAAGGAGAGATTCTGGAAGATGTACATATATCAAAGCAAGTTAAAAGGTGCGGGTATAAGTTCATGATATTTGACGGTAGGAGCAGCCTTTATTGCAGGATGTACCACAACTTCAGAGAAGTAGTACATGGTTATACCAAGGTGCTTTTCTCAGCTTTTGATTATAATGTCTTTATGATATCCATTGCTTTTATCGGGCTTGCTGCAATTTATCTAATACCTTTTATCATGCTTCCACTAGCTATATTTTTCAGCTGGCCTATAGTTATTACCAATGTGATAATACTACAGGTGATGTTTGTAATGATAACTAAGATAATGTTTGCCTTCAGGTATAAGATAAGTGCTGTAGATATAATCCTTCACCCGTTATCAATCATATATCTTCTATCTATGGCTGTTAACTCAGTATATCAGTTCCGTTACAATATAGGAGTTTACTGGAAAGGAAGAACATATAAAGTTTCAGATGATGGGGAAGAAGAGCTGAAACTTATAAAAGATTCCTCTGAGTAAAAACTTTTATACCCCCGGGAATATCTGGATTTCTAAAAAACTATGAAATCTTTCTAATTTTGATTAAGAGAGTAAGAAGTATATAATTATTTTACAGCCAATACTTTTAATTAACATGGAAAGATTATTTAAAAGCCTTTATTTAAGTTCACTGTTTTTATATTGATGTCTGAATGTATCCTTACTTTTTATCAGTGCTGCGCCGCTTCTTCTGCGGATTCGGGATTGGCCAGCTTAGCTTTTCTCAGGGATGGCAGGTATTAGATCAGGGCTCTTGTATTTTGTGGTGACGACAAAAAATATTATTTCTTAAGATCTTTTAGCCCTGCTACAGCCTGGACCACTCTTTTGGTTTCTTCAGTTACTTCCTGGACAATATCGTACTTTTCCTTGAGTTCCTCTACAATCTTGCCCCGTTCCTCATAAGTAGTCTCTACAGCCTTTTCGGTAAGGATATTAGCCTTATTGAAGACATATTCTATAAAACCCCTCTGTATACCGAAATAACGAGCATTACCGTCTTTGCCTATCTTGACTATACCGATAGCAAGTCTGGCTACAATTGGGATATGACCCGGCAATATGCCCATGGCTCCGCTTTCTGCCGGTATTATCAAAGAGTCTGTCTCACCCTCATAAATGTGTTCTTCAGGTGTAACTAGAGATACTGCTATTTTATTCTCAGCCATAGCTTATCTTATTCTTTCTTACTCTCTACTTTTACCTGGGTCTCTTCGGCGCTATCTTTAAGCTTCTTGGCCCTTTCTTCTACTTCATCTATGGGACCTGCCATATAGAAAGCCTGTTCTGGCACAGCGTCTAGTTTTCCTTCCACTATATCTTTGAAACCCTTTATGGTATCTCCTAACCTGACATATTTACCTTCACGGCCTGTAAAGGCTTCTGCTACTGAGAAAGGCTGCGATAAGAACCTCTCTATTTTTCGGGCCCTCTGTACTGTTAATTTGTCTTCTTCTGAAAGTTCGTCTATTCCCAAGATAGCTATTATATCCTGAAGTTCCTTATTCCTCTGGAGTATCTCTTGAATATTTCTAGCTACATTGTAGTGTTCGATACCTACATACTGGGGGTCGAGTATTTGTGATGATGAGTCCAGCGGGTCTACCGCAGGATATAACCCTCTTTCCGATATCTGTCTGGAAAGGACTACCGTGGAATCCAAGTGTGAGAATGTGGTGGCTGGCGCAGGATCAGTAAGGTCATCTGCCGGCACGTATATAGCCTGAACTGAAGTTATAGAACCCTTTTTAGTAGAGGTTATCCTTTCTTGAAGCTCACCCATCTCACTTGAGAGTGTAGGCTGATAACCTACTGCCGAAGGCATCCTACCCAGCAGTGTGGAAACTTCCTGCCCAGCTTGGACAAACCTGAAGATATTATCAACAAACAGCAGTAAGTCTTTACCCTCGTAATCCCTGAAATATTCTGCCATAGTGAGTCCTGACAGACCCACTCTGAGCCTTGCTCCGGGAGGTTCATTCATCTGTCCGAATACAAGAACTGTTTTATCCAGCACACCGGATTCCTCCATTTCCAGGTACAAGTCATTTCCTTCTCTTGTCCTTTCGCCTACTCCGGAAAACACAGAAAAACCTCCGTGTTCGGTAGCAATATTGTGGATAAGTTCCAGTATTATTACAGTCTTTCCCACTCCTGCTCCGCCGAACATACCAATCTTCCCGCCTTTTACAAAAGGACAAAGTAGATCGATCACTTTTACACCAGTCTCAAAAAGTTCTGATGTCGGTTCAATGTCTTCTATGGAAGGGGCTTCACGGTGTATGGGAAGTTTCATTTTGGCAGATACTTTACCTCTTTTATCAATAGGCTCACCAAGCACATTAAATAACCTTCCCAGAGTCTCTTTGCCTACTGGTACTTCTATGGTCCTTCCTGTATCTAATACTTCCATACCTCTGTCAAGTCCATCTGTGGGAGACATGGCAACTGCCCTTACCAGATTGCCACCAATGGACTGCTGTACTTCTGCGATCACTTTCTCCCTCTGGTATTCTTTCCTCTTTTCGTCGGGTCTGGTTATTTCCAGAGATGAATACATATCAGGAAGTTTTCCGGGAGGAAATTCTATATCCAGTACCGGTCCTCTGATACTTACTATTCTTCCCTTGTTTAAGTTTTTATCTTTATTGCCTGCCATATTATTTTTTTTCACCTCTTAATGATCTATTTTTTTTAACTTCCGGTAAGTGCATCAGCTCCGGATACTATTTCAGTAATCTCCATGGTTATCTGTTGCTGTCTGGCCCGGTGATACTGCCTGTTAAGGTCTTTTATCATCTCACTAGCGTTCTCACTGGCGTTTTTCATGGCTGTCATTCTGGCTCCTGTCTCACTTGCTGTAGACTCAAGAAGAGCCGTATATACAATTGTATACAAATAAGATGTAATAAGAGACTGAAGGACATTTTGAGGAGATGGGTCATAAGTGAACTCCGGTTTTATGCTGCAGACCCTGTCCCCTATCTTTACCATCCCTGTATCGATATTTGGATCTTTCAGTTCTTCCAGTTTTCTCATGATAGGTATGGGAAGAAGTGTAAATGTACAAGCCTGCTGTTCTGCTGCGTTTTTAAATCTTGTATAGCATAAAAATACTTTGTCGATCTCCCCGCTGGTATAAGGACTTATTATTGTCTCAGCAATCTCCCTGGCATCAAGGAATCTGGGGTGATCTGACAAGTTTTCATAAATCCTGTTTATATTATAACCCATATATCGGAAATGGTTCTTACCCCTGGTACCGATAATATCCAGTATATACTTCTTATCTTCATCTTCTATCTTCCTGAGTCGTTCTTCAATGACTCTTATTACATTTGAATTATAACCACCGCAAAGTCCCCTATCTGCGGTTACTCCTATAACAAGGACATTCTTTATCTCATCGTGTGGATCTAGAAGAGGGTGGTTGATATTTGAGTAACACGCTATATCAGTTATTGAGTCTTCTATTTTTTCTATGTATGGTCTGGCTTCAAGGATCCTCTGCTGGGCTTTCCTTATTTTGGAAGATGCTATCATCTCCATAGCTTTGGTAATCTTCTTAGTACCTGAGACGCTTTTGATTCTATTTTTAATAGTCCTTGTCTTTTCCATAAACCCTTATGCAGTAAAACTTTCTTTAAAATCCTCCACTGCTTTTCTTATCTTCTTATCCAGTACATCAGATATATCTTTTTTATCTTTAAGTTCTTCTACGACTTTGACCCTTGAAGTTCTCATAAACTCGAGATACTGCTGTTCAAATCTTTCTATATTATTGATCCCTATATCGTCCAGGTAGCCATTGGTAAGTGCGAAGATTATAAGGATCTGATCTTCCACATCCATTGGTACGTACTGACCCTGTTTGAGCACCTCTACTGTCCTTTCACCCCTTGACAGCTGTTTCTTAGTTTCTTTATCCAGTTCGGTACCAAACTTTGCAAAAGTCTCCAGTTCTCTGTACTGTGCTAGATCGAGCCTTAGCTTTCCAGCTACCTTTTTCATAGCTTTTGACTGGGCATTCCCTCCTACCCTGGAAACTGACATGCCCGCATCGATGGCTGGTCTGACTCCTGCATTGAAAAGGTCAGTGACCAGGTATATCTGGCCATCCGTAATCGATATCACATTTGTGGGTATATAGGCTGAGATATCACTGGCTCTGGTTTCTATTACAGGAATAGCAGTAAGCGACCCTCCTCCCAGCTTGTCTGAAAGCTTGGCGCCTCTTTCAAGGAGTCTGGAGTGCAAATAGAATATATCGCCGGGATATGCTTCCCTGCCCGGAGGCCTTCTAAGGAGAAGTGAAAGCTGTCTGTATGCTACTGCTTGTTTTGAGAGGTCATCATAGAGGACCAGGGCATGTTTTCCATTGTACATGAAGTACTCCCCCAGTGCGCATCCTGAATATGGAGCTATGTACTGCAGTGATGCCGGTGCCTGAGCAGGGGCAGACACTATAATGGTATAATCCATGGCCCCGCTTTCTTCCAGCTTATCTATCATCCTGGCAATAGTGGATGTCTTCTGTCCGATAGCTACATATATACAATATACATCTGTATCTTTTTGATTTATTATTGTATCTACCAGGAGGGCGGACTTTCCGGTAGTCCTGTCACCGATTACTAGTTCCCTTTGACCCCTTCCTATAGGTATCATGGAGTCAATAGCTTTTATTCCAGTCTGTAGCGGTTCCTTTACGGGCTGCCTGCTGATAACATCTGGAGCAGAAAATTCTATAGGTCTGTAATCATTAGTCTTTATGGGACCCTTATTATCCAGGAGTCTGCCCAGAGGGTCTACAATCCTTCCAACCAGGTCTTCTCCTGCTGGGATCTCCAGTATCCTACCCGTACACATCACCTGGTCACCTTCCTGTATACCGGAAGCTTCTCCAAGTATAATGGCTCCTATCTCATTCTTATCAAGATTTAGTGCTACTCCGTATACATCATCTGGAAACTGGAGCATCTCTCCAGACATAGCTTTTGATAAGCCAGATATCCTGGCAATACCATCACCGGCCATTATGACCCGACCTACATCTGCTACTTTTGCATCCCTTTTATATTTCTTTAACTCGTCGCTTATCAGCGAAGCAATCTTGTTTGAGTTAATCTTAAGTGCCAAATCCTTCACCTCCGAGCTCAATTGATTTTAATTTAGCTTTGATATCTTCCATCTTGTTTTTTACACTCAGGTCTATTACCTTTTCTCCGATTTTAATAATAAGGCCCCCAATGATGGAGCTGTTAACTGTATTTCTTACTCTCACATCTAAGCCGGAAGCAGTATCAACATCTTTTTTTATCTTGTCTATTGTAGTCCGGTCCAGCTCTATAGCACTTACTACTTCTACATATGCCTGTTTATTGAATTCATTTACCAATCCTGTAAAAGTCTCAAAAAGGGTCTCTATTTCTTCTGTTATCTCCAGAGAGATTATCATTACCAGGGCTGTCTTTACTGAAGAAGAAGCATTTTCATCCAGCATCTCCAATCCTAATCTTATCTTATCAGACTGGGCTATGGAGGGGTTGGTAAGATATCTTTTCAGGTCTAGATTTGAGACTATCTCATCTTTTACGCTTTTAAGCTCAATCTCTAGAAGATCCAAAGTGCCAGCAGCCTTTCCTATATCAAGTATAGCTCTGCCGTATTCTTTGAGTTTTTCCGGATTATTGTTTTTGGTGTTCATCTACACATTCTCCAACTCTTTGAGGCTGTCTTCTATAAGCTTTTTATGCTCTTCATCGGAAAGCTTTTTTGATACTAGCTTCTCTGAAGCGTCAAGGGCTATCTCTATTATCTCATTCTTAACATCGTTTAATGATCTTTCCTTCTCACTTTTTATCTCGGCTAGTGCATCATCTATCAAGGTACGGGATTTTTCACTTGCTTTCTGCTCGATATCTTCTCTTATCTTGCGGGCAACATCTTTACCCTCGTCTATTATCTTCTTTGCTTCTAATCTTGATTTATCAATTTTGACTTTCTGCTCATCAAGATATTTTTTGGCTTCTTCATTCTGGCGGTCGGCATCGTCTATCTTTTCTCTTATCTCCTCCTGCCTTTTGGAGATCATGTTGTTTATTGGTTTGAGGACCAATTTCCAGAGTACGACTACCATTATGATGAAAACTACAATGGACCAGAATATAGTACTAGTCATTGGATTTAATATTTGGAGTACTTCTTCCAAATCACTTACACCTCTTCCATATAGATTTTATAAAACTTATCAGGTCTACTCAGACTACAAAGATAAGTAGGAATGCAACTACCAATGCATAAAGAGCTATGGCTTCGGCAAACGCTATTCCAATAAACATAACAGTCTGAATTTGCCCTGCTGCTTCCGGCTGCCTGGCTATACCTTCTAGAGCCTTACCTACTAAATTTCCAATTCCAATACCAGGTCCAATCGCTCCTAATCCCATAGCAAAACCAGCTGCTAACAATGCTCCTGTTTCCGGTTCCATAAATTTCCTCCTAATCTTAATAATTTACTTTATATAAAAAAATGAATTAATGTTTAGGTTTTACTGCTTCCCCAATATACATAGCTGCTAATACTGCAAAAATATAAGCTTGGATGGCAGAAACAAATAGTTCAAATAAATTCATGATTAAAGCAAATGGAACTATAGGTATAGCTAAAAAGTAACTTTTAAAATAAAGAATTAAACCATAAAACACAAATATAACAGTATGCCCTGCCAGCATATTAGCCATAAGTCGAATAAATAGTGAAAATGGTTTGGCTATTAAACTTATTCCTTCTATGGGAACCACGATAACATACATCCATGCGGGTACCGAGGCTGGGGCCAGAGTTCTCACTAATCCTTTAATTCCATGTTTTACTAGGTTAGTTATTTGTACTATAAGAAAGACTATCACAGCAAGTGTGGCGGGAACTACAGGATTAGCTGTAGGAGTATATGCTCCAGGAATAAGACCAATAAGATTATTGGCAAGAACAAAGACAAAAATTCCAGCAATTAAAGGAATCCACCTTTTTCCTTCTTTTTTACCTATCATATTATAAATCATATTTCTTTTTATGAAATTAAGCAGAAGTTCAATTACTACTTGCCTTTTACCTGGGGCAGTTTTGGGGTTTAAGGCCAGTAAAATAAACAAGGCCAAAAAGACTACTGCTGCAATAAACATGTAAAGGGTAAGATTAGTAATAGATATATCAATTCCAAATATCTTTATGGGTACTAGTACACTTAAATGAAAATGTTCAAGTATTTCCAAATTTTTCTCCTACATTTATTTGAATAATAATTTCTTATATATTAAGAAGATTTCAATATTCAAGAACACCATGAAAAATACTATAAATGAGACACCAAAGACTATGGGGTTACCTATACCTGATCTGTTGATCAAGTAAAGTGCAGCACCCAGAAATACTAATTTTATGACAAATGATAACATCACCGATTTTGCTACCCTATGGATACTTTTATGAGCTACCCATCGGAAATAAATAAGGGAGGCTACAAATAATAAAAATGCTAGCAACGCACTTATGATGATAGCCAGAGACATTTCACGTGAAAGGGTAAAATAGATTACAACTAACAGAATTACCAATACTATAAATATTTTTAGAGAGATATTCCTTATTCGGGCAAAATCCTGGTCTGCCATATATTAACCATTTCTATTAAAAATTCGAACTGGAGCTTTTGGCGCCGGTCCTTCATCAAATGATCAGGTCGTGATTATTCAAAAGAGATTATACTTGATTTTATATTTATTTCCAATTTATTTTGTAACTATTTGGTGTAAAAAAGTGCAATCAATAATCCAGTCTTATTGATGGCACTCCGGCCTCATCAAG
>Ga0187827_10004022_pt1 | contig 18412 bp, 14 predicted proteins | sample ETNtaG_39_FD_167969 | JGI IMG/M metagenome (GOLD analysis project Ga0187827, IMG submission 167969) | Marine microbial and viral communities from oxygen minimum zone, Eastern Pacific Ocean - ETNP2014_SV_150_PacBio MetaG (Illumina Assembly) | ecosystem: Environmental > Aquatic > Marine > Hypoxic... | reverse complement strand
GGGCCTGCTGAAGACTATGTAAAGCAAATGCGGGAGGCAGTTGAAGCAAAGTAGTACCCCGATTCAGTTATGGCTTTTTCACAGCAACCTGAGAGAATGCTTCTTTTTATTCAGGCTCTACAGATGCAGCGAACTGATCTTCAGGTACTCCTCCTCACAACCGTGATCATATGCACCAGTATGAAGGCCAGCGCCAGTGATTCAATCGAATTTGCCAGAGATGTCCTGATAGTCGATACCCACATTGATGTCCCCTACCGCGTCTACAGGCATCCTGAAATTGATGTAACCGTATCAGATGAAACTGGTGACTTTGACCTGCCCAGAATGCAGGCGGGCGGGCTCAACGCTGCCTTCATGTCGATTTTTATTCCTGCTTCCGTTGACGAGGCCGGTGGCGCAAAAGCGCTGGCCGACGATCTCATCAATCTGGTACACGGTATTGTTGCTATAGCCCCGGAGAAACTTGCTATCGCCACCTGCGTTGCCGATATCTACCGGCATCAGAAAGCTGGTCTGGCATCACTGCCTATGGGAATTGAGAACGGCGCACCCATCGAGGGGAACCTGGACAATGTCAGCTACTTCAGAGAGAAGGGCATTCGCTACATCACCCTCGCCCACTCTAAATCCAATCATATTTCTGATTCTTCCTACGATACCAATGAGCACTGGGGCGGCCTGTCCGATTTTGGCAAACAACTGATTCCCGCCATGAACGACCAGGGCATTATGGTAGACATCTCCCACCTGTCTGATGCTGCCGCATGGCAGGTACTTGAAGTCTCGAAGACACCGGTCATCGCCTCTCATTCTGCACTGAGGCATTTTGTGCCCGGGTTTCACCGGAACATGACAGACGAGATGGTAAAGGCTGTAGGGAAAAATGGCGGTGTTGTGCAAATCAACTTTGGCAGCAGCTTCGTAACTGCAAAGGCAAGAACCTGGATGAATGAACTCATTGCCGAGATCAAGGTATACAAGGAAGAAAACCAACTGGATGATAAGGACCCTACTCTCACCGACTTTCGTAAACAGTGGGCAGTACAACACCCCTTTCCTTTCGCAGGCTTGTCCGACGTGCTCGATCACATAGGCCGGGTGGTGGATCTAGCTGGTATTGACCATGTGGGTATTGGCTCAGACTACGATGGCGTGGGCAAGACGCTACCCGTTGATCTCAAGGATGTGAGCAGCTATCCAAATCTTGTCCTCGGTTTGAGAGCCAGGGGTTACCCTGATGAGGATATCGCCAAAATTCTTGGTGGAAATTTTATGCGCGTCTGGGCGGTGGTTGAGAAATATGCTGTAGAAAGAGGTTACCCGGTGCTTTGTAGCAGCAGTTAGTAGTTTTCCAGGCGCCCTGCTATGGCCTGCGGCAATGCAAGCAGCAGCAGAAACAGCGCCGCATTTGACGGAATCTGCAGATTGAAATCCGCCCCTGAATGTATCAACAGCGATAGGGTCCCCATCAGGCAACCAAAGGCAATCCCCCGGGCAAACTGGGACTCCTTGTTCCTGAGCAGGCGAATCTGTACGGCAATGCCAAACGCCACGATCACCACCAGGGGCAAAACACCGATAACACCGAGCTCCACCAAAAACTCAAAGTAATCATTCTCCGCATTGGTTACACGAACATCGACCTCCTGTTGCCGGTACTGCGGGAAAATGTACTCGTAGGTACCAGCTCCTGTTCCTGTCTCGACTACTGCTGTCCCGAAGCAGATTTGTCACCTTGATCCTAGACCTGATCGTACTGCAAGGTATTGGCAACAAAGTTCGCCTCCTGTGGGAAGGCGCTTTTCCTCCATCAGAACAGGTCCTGATTGTCTATGAGAAAAACTCCCGGTGGTGGTTGCCCTGGATCTATTTTCTTCGAGTATTTGGAATCAGGCCAAACCGCCATAAAACTGATACGGAATGAATACGGGCAACCCTTCGCCGCTAAGCAGAAAGCCTATAGTTAGCTCCCTCCGTGGTTAGCCCAATGATACTATGGCAAGTGTGCCTCAACTCGCCCTACTCAGAACAACGTTCACAAGGACATTCTGAAGCTGCGACCCGCAGATAATCAAAAAATTTGCTAGTCTATATTACTACTACATATGAACTATCAATTGCCGAGATTTCCTTATTACATTAAAAAAACGATTAGCGGTTACGCTGCCAGCCGGACCCCGGGTTACAGACACGGCAGATAGATTGAAGTGGGCGGAGGACAATGGTTTCCCAGATGCCTGGTTTGGCGATTCCGGTGCACCAGACAGCCTGACGCTAATTGCCGCCCTCGGTCAGTCAACCAGCAGCATACGCATTGGCGTCGCTGTCACCCCCGTTTATACAAGGTCACCATCCATTCTTGCGGCGACTGCCAACGTCATTGAACAGCTGATTCCTGGACGCTTTGTGCTTGGCATTGGATCTTCCAGCCAGACGATCATGGGACAGTGGAATGGGATCCCACTGGATAAACCACTCACACGGGTTAAAGAGACCGCACAGCTAGTAAAGATGATGCTGAAGGGAGAGAAAACAGACTTCCAGGGTGAGACGCAGTCCAGCCGGGGCTACCGACAAATGCCACTTGAAAACCCACCACCCGTATACATCGGAGCCCTGCGCAAGAACATGATTGAAATGGCTGCAGAAGTTGGTGATGGCGTCGTATTCAATCTTTGGCCGAAAGGAGCATTGCCAAAGATGATAGAGGCCGTCAAAAGTGGGGCGAAGCGTGCAGGAAAGGATTGGCAGGAGGTAGAAGTTGTCAATCGCGCTATGGTCCTTTGTACCGATGACAAGGAGTACGGTAGAAACCTGTTCAGAGCCGCCTTTGCGCCCTACTACGCTACACCTGTTTACAATAAATTTCTTGCCTGGACTGGTTACGAAGAGGCTGCTGCAACCATAAGAGAAGGCTGGGCTGAGAAAAACCGCGAAAAAACTGGGGGCGCTCTAACCGACGAGTTGATTGATGAGATCGCCATCATCGGAACTGAAGATGAAATTCGGGAGCGCATTCAGGAAGATGCCGACGGTGGCGTGCATACGCATATTATTGCGCCAATGGCAGCTAGTCCCGAGGACCTCGAGCGAACTTTCGGGGCCTTTACAGCAGACAAATTTGAACTCAGGTAGTACTAAATCCCGTAGTTCTATCCCCTGATTTCGGTTGTTTAAGGCCAGCGAATATGGCCTACTATTAACGTTAAGGCCTTAGGTCCTTAAACCCACGAAACAGATGCGGAGAAGAGTCGAGCTATGTTGATCGTCGCCAGTGTGGTTGCAGTTGAAGCGGATAAGTGTATTGGCTGCAAGGCCTGTGATCGCGTTTGTCCTACTGAAGCAATAATTACGGTCAACAAACTGGCGGTTGTAGAAGAATCAGCCTGCACAGGATGCAACAAGTGTATTGAAGCCTGTATGGACCATGGTGCAATCAGCCGCAAACGGCTCGAAAAACCAGTGTGGTTGCGCGTAGATCTGGAATCACAACCTGAGGAGAAAGTCGCTGAGCTGTGCGCCGGAGCCAGGCTTCATCCTGCCCAGTCCATCTGTCCCTGTACAGGTACCCGTGCCAGGGAAGTTGCCGTGGCAATCCTCAATGGTGCGACAACACCTGCTGAGGTATCCATTCAAACGGGTGTTCGTGGTGTATGTTCCATGTGGTGTACATCCGCAGTATTGAGGCTGCTGAGTGCTGCTGGCCACTCGACTGAAAGCAATCCAAAGAACTGGCGTTTGTATCCCGATGGTGTTGGGCCAAGCATCTGGAGCATTCCCGATTCCGTTGCAGATAAGTATCCCGAGTACCGGTTAAGAGAAAGCCGCGATGCACTTAAGAGCGGCGACCTTGAACTCGTTGGTTTTCCCAACATTCGACAGGAGAGTGAATAATGAGATTTGCCAAGGCTGTCACCCCCCCGCATCAACCTGAATCAAAAATGGGCTTCAATTTACCAGCCATGCGCGGTGCTGAACTGCCCGACTTGGTTTCCGTTGACGTTCAGGATTTGTTTCCAGATATTCCGGATGCCATACACAACTATGGTCAGGATGTGGCGCCTGTACGAAAGGCTGCCGAGGATGCCCTGGCTAATGTGGACTTTTCACGAATCAAAGCGACCGATTCAGTCAATGTACTCTGCTCTGAACACGGGTTCGGCATGATGGGCGGCACCGCTTACGCCGAGATTCTAAAAACAATTCGTGACATGGTTGTTGAGAAAACCGGGGCAACGAAAATAAAACTGGGGTTTGCATGCGGACTTAACAGGGTGGAAGCGCTGGAGATTCTGCCCGAGCATGGGTTGGACAAGCACTATGAAGGTCAGACATTTCAGTTCGGCCCTTACGACAAGGGTGTCCCCATAGATACCGAGATCGGTCGCCTATACGGAATCGGTATTGCCTTTAAAGCTAACAAGATTATTCACGTTCATTACGATGACCCCCGGGAACTCCACTTTCATCGTCTCAATGGCAGGGCAATGAAGGCATTTACGATGAGCTACGCGCGACTTGAAACGCGCTCGGTCTATCACACCCAGTTTCCAACACAATCGGCCAACATCGTCCCGCGCCTGATATACGAATCAGATTTTATCCAGAAGAAGTTTGCATTCAGCACAACCCTCTCTACTTCCCCGGCGGGGGTGATTGGCGTTGAGGCGAACAACAGCTTGATTGAACTGGATAAGGTATTAACTGAAAGGACGCTTCGCAACTATGGCAAGCTGGTTAAGCTGTTTGAAAGCCTCGATGAATGTATCGTTGTAATCGATGGTCATCGCTGGCTGAACTATTCCCACGCAGGCGGCATGACCAGTTGTAATCTCTTCTTTGGTCCCCAGGACTATCTTGACCTGGATCTCAATGTCACTCGAAAGAATCAGACTTCCGCTGTCAAAGCCATCGTTATCAACTATATGTGGAAGCAGGCCTTCGCCATGTCCGAGATTCCGGTTATTTCCGCTCAACCAAGTATCAGCCGTCTGTTCCAGCGGCGCGGCGTAGAAAAGCAATTTTACGCCTGTGAAGGCCTGACCGAAGCGATGGAAAAAGCTTATGAGGTTACCGACACCCGCAAGGTAATTGTATTCGATGGAACATATGGAGCAATTAACTGCTCGCCAGAACTGGCAGAAGAGTTCATCACTAAAGCGCCCCAGGTTTCTGAAGAAGTGGAACAGGTACACCTGCCCAAATGGCTGAAGCAAAGAGGGCTTGTCCCCGCTCATTGAGCCCACATCAATCAGGCTTATCTCCAGAATCAGTAGTGACAATATGGAAGAGTTCGAACTTCTTGAAAAAACGGAATTGCGTATTGAGAACCTAGGTCTGCAGAACGTCAACCTGACTGACGTGGCAAACGCCGTTGCTGATACCCTGGAAATCAATCGTGATGAAGTCCTCGTGATTGATGCCCGGGGGAGCCTGCTTACTCTCGACATCATGCGTGATCAAATGCGCCCAAGTTCACTAGTTGGGAAGCAGCAAGTTCTTTTTTCAGCACTGGGCAAGGTAGCCGGGGTTACGATCACCGATGAAACAACTTTATGCTCAGAGGGTATTTTGGGCTGGATTCTTGTCGATCAGAAACTAGGAGAACGGTCTCTAACACAGGGACAGCAAATAGCAGCTAATATTCGATCTACCATTGCCCGGCGAGTTATTGTTTTTGCCACCGGCCCCGAAGTCATAAGTGGAGAAATTGAAGATACGAACACACCGACCATTGCTGCAGTACTTACTGGTGAGGGCTATCGCGTCACTGCCGGCGGGCCGCTTGATGATGATATCGATACAATAGCGGGTGTGCTTAGAAGTGCAATAGAGGACCGGGGGTTTGGCATCGTGATTACCACCGGCGGCGTCGGCGCAGAAACCAAAGACAAGACTGTTGAGGCGCTGGAAATGCTGGACACGGAGGCATCAACACCCTACCTGGCGAAATTTGAGAAGGGCCAGGGACGGCATGCCAAAGATGGTATTCGTATCGGTGTTGCAAAAATGGGAGATGCGTTACTGGTTGCACTGCCTGGCCCTAACGATGAAGTGGTTATCAGCATTCAAGCGCTGGTCGAGGGTCTGGCCGCTGGCGAAGGAAAAGAGCTGCTCGCAGAGAGGATCGTGGGGGTGCTGAGAAAGCGCATGTCCGATTTTCATCGGAAACAAAAGCACGAGACCAGGGGACATAGTTGATGACAATAAAAGTGCTTGCTTGTAAATGCGATAGAGAGCAAGCGTGATACGTCGTCAAAACAATCAAAGTCTTTATAGAAAGACCACTCGACTATTACTGAGCGAACCAACATGTCGACAAATCAACATAGTTCGCATTCTCTGAGCCAGGCACTCTTCGGTAGCACACCAGGCCTTAAGGAGTGTTTTCTTGAGGCTGCCGAATCAGGGTTGATTGCAGGTCTTGAACTGCTTGGCCAAAACTCCCACCTCACGTCATTGAAGTGGCAGGCGCTACTGGAAGACGGTATGAGCGTTACGGAGGGGACTCGAATTATTCATGCCGAGGGTAGCGCGGCCGAACTAGATAGCGCCGAAGACTATCTCCTCGGACCACTTGGGTTCGCCAGCGGCATCGCGACGCGAGCAGTATTATTCAAGTCCGCCTGTCCGCCAGGCCTTTCGCTGGCCTGCGGGGGCTGGAAGAAGTTACCCGCAGCGATGAAACCACTTCTTCGGGAAGGTTTGAAAGTTGCAGGTATTCTCCCAAGGCTGGTGGATGGAGAGTTCGTCTATATCGGTAAGAATGGCGTCAAACTGCTAGGGGGGGTCGCCCCCGCGATCGAACAGGGACAGTCAATGGATCATGGCCCGGTGTCCATTCAGGTTTCAAGTGTTGAAGAATCGCTTTTTGCAGCCGAGGCTGGCGCTGGAATTATTATGGTGGATACTGCAAAAATCGAAGACTTGCGAGCAGTAAATAACGCACTCGTAGCAAACAACTTCAGGCATTCTACCGTTCTGGCATTCGGTGGTGGTGTTCAACTGGATCAACTGGATGATATTCACTCCGCTGGTGCGGACACTGTCGATATTGGCAGAGCGATTCTGGATGCACCCCTGTTGGATCTACGCATACGAGTCGTATAGCAAACTGGTTGCATGATTTGAGTTGGGCTTCGGACATGGTGTGATTCTTTCGCTTCCAGCTTACGCTCGAAGTCTAAATGTATACAATGGATAACAAAGACAATCAGGCAAAAGAGGAAGTTAAGATGCTGAAAACAACGCTATCAGACATGTTGGAAATCGAGTACCCCATTATTCAGGGCGGAATGGCCCCATGGGCTACTGAAAGGTTGTGTGTCGCCGTCTCTAACGCAGGAGCCCTCGGCATAATTAGCAGTATCGGCGTTGGTATGCCGCAGGCAGCACCGGTCGCCCTGGCAGACGACCCAGACTGGAAGGACAAGAGCCCCTATGAACTGCTGCGGGCGGTCCTGCAGTGGGCTACTGAGCAGACGGCCGAAAAGCAGGGAATATTTGGGGTGAACGTGCCCCTGGCTGAGGAGTTCGGAGAAGTCGTTGAGGGGTTGATCAGAGCTACTATAGACGCCAGAAAGGAAGATGAGGATACCGCGAACAGGCTGAGGGTGATTATTACGTCTGCTGGAAATCCAGCCCCCTGGGCGAATCTGATCAAAGAATCGGGCGCCCTGTGGTTTCACGTTGTACCCTCCGTCGCCCATGCAATGAAGGCAGAACAGGCTGGCGCTGATCTTATCATCGCCTCCGGCCGAGAGGGTGGTGGCCATGTTGCCTTCGAACCTGTGCACAGTATGGTACTGCTCCCTGCGGTCGTTAACGCCACCAGTTTACCGGTTGTAGGTGCAGGGGGGTTCTGTGATGGTTCTACCCTTGCGGCTGCCCTGTCGATGGGTGCCGTCGGTATTCAAATGGGAACTCGCTTCATCGCTACTGAGGATAGTGACTTTCCGGAAATATGGAGGCAGAAGATACTGACGTCCAATGAGAGGGGAAGCCATGTGGGAATCTCTGTATTTGGCCCGGCGAGATATCTAAAAAACAAAATCTCCCAACAGCTCTATGAATTATACAACCGGGGCTTTCTAGAAGGCTACAAGGAAGGCACGCGTCTGGAAGGTCGCGGAATGCAACAGCTGTCAAAAAGCAGTGACCCTGACGAATGTGTGTTTCTGGGGGGTGAAGTTGCAGGCAGAATAGAACAGATGCCAACTGTTAGGGAGCTGATAGAGGAGATCTGCGGCGATGCGGAAACGGTCATCCGCAAGTTGCCGAAACTCGTTACTGAATCTTGATATTAGTACCAGGTTTCCAGAACCCAGAGACAGTTTATCCATATCCGTGATTTACCAGACGACCTGGGGAAAAGCCATCATCACTGAATCGAGCATTTTGCTGGCTACATCACGTGCGTTGAACGTACCATCACAGCTAAATGCGATCCATCGGCTCGGGCAATCCAATCCTGTATCAGCAATCAACTTGTCCAGGTAGACCATACAGTTCCCATAAGTATTGTCCTGAACAAGGGTTCGTAAAACCGTGGCATTTTCTACCCAACCAGTATCTGAATATGCAGGCTGCACAAGTCCCAGCATTAACAATATTTTGGCCAGTTTTTTCCTCTCATCCTCCATTTGTAGAGTTCATTCGTCTGTATTCCTCGTAGCGCCACCAGGAATTTGGCTCACAGCCTGGACAGTCAGCCGCATCTGTTGGGTCTGTACCAAACTCCGTTTCCAGGTTATCACCTACGCCATCACCGTCTGAGTCAGCAGACTCGGTGGGATCGTTTGGAAAAGCATCTGCATTGTCACCGACACCATCACCATCTGAATCAACAGATTCACTAGCATCGTTTGGAAATGCATCTGCATTGTTACCAATGCCATCATTGTCAGTGTCTAAGGTCTCAGTCGGATCCAGTGGGAATGCATCATTGAGATCCAGGACACCGTCGTTGTCATCATCCGTATCCACACTATTAATGATACCATCCCCATCGGTATCCAGACCCAAAAAGGCTGAAATTCCAACAACGAGGCTGGAGTTATCACCATTGTGATTAATAGTTAGTGAGCCGGAATAGTTTCCTCGTGGTTGGTTAGTTGTATCAAGATCTAAACCGAAAGTGAATGTCTCACTAGGACCAATGGATGTACTACTTAGGTTCGTCGACAATTCCGTTCCTGATGGGGCTACCGAAGTGATGGTGACTACGCGATTGCCCTCATTTGTTATTGTGAACTCAACAGTGCTCTGCACACCAATTGATAGATCTCCCAATTCGCGGCTCATTACATCAGTCGTAAGTTTTGCTGTTATATTTAAGTAAGCATTTCGGTGAGCTTGCCCGAAACCGCTTTGAAAAGGAGTGAGCCACATCTGTGAGTTAGCTATGGACTCGTAGGTATCGTTAAGATCCATTTGCCACATGGTGGTTGAAGTGTCGTCTTGCGACTGAAGTGCGATAGCTACATCCTCCCCAATGAATGAGGGGATACCGTATGCACTTACTCGATTTTCACCAGTATTAGTAGCTAATGCAGCGGTTGTTGTCCGTGTTGAGGCATCATAAACAAGCACCATTGATTCTGCCTTTCCATCTTGTTCATAGTTGCTCCAATCTAAGTAATCAAACGTGTAAACATCGTTCCTCGTATTTGAGAATCTAGGAAAGCCAATATCAATATTGGGATCCGCAGATGAAAAGGGGTAAGTGAATCTTTTTGTACCTGTATCGTAAATACCTATAGACCAAATTTCTTGACATGCATCACTTGGCACAGGTCTACAGACTTTATAATCAAATACCAAATTCTGCCCTGTGCTATCAAAGTTCACTGAATCCACAAGTTGAACGTCGTTACCTTCACCACCCACCGAATAGTCAGGACCCTTTACAGTAATCAATTCTGACGAGCCAGAATCGGAATTGTAAATCCATATCTGGTCAGTTGAGAAATAGCCACTACTACTAGTCACGAGAGCTAATTTGCTGCCATCCGGACTTTCACCCATACTATTAACGCCATTGATTTCCAGAGTTATATCACTCCATTCAAAGAGGGGTGTTGATCGGACTTTTTCATCAATGCCTAAGTATCTAACCCAAAGATACCCCCCTTCCGACGTGTGCACAGTTGGCTTTACTCCTTTTGCAGGGACATCATTTAGCGGGCCATACATTAGTGAAGGCAGATGCCCCGTAAATGGTTGATTTATTGTTTGCACATATACGTCATATTCTTCACTCCATAAACTGTCCATCGTTCCATCTCTGGGAACTAAATGCACCAGCACATCGTCACCAGAACTCAAACTGAGATGGCTAGATTCTCCCTCTTTCTTGACCACTGTGGCCTGTACAACTCCCACTTGATTCCAGGCTTCAGACACAGCCAAAGCTTCCACACTACCTGCTCCGTAGCGCGATTCTGCTTCCAAAATCATGGTTATCGCGGAATCAATAAATTCGGCGTCCTCTGCCAGCTTCAGCAAAGTCGCATAAGCGAGTATTTCGGTCTTTTCCTTCCCAATACTTGTACCAGTTCCTTCTAGCGATAATCCTTCAGCGATCAAATATAACGCACGATTTTGGATGCCACTATTGGCATGCACACCTCCATGATCAATATCCAATGGAAGGTTGAGATAGCTGCTAAAGTGCTCCGGGTCGCCTTTGCTAGAAGGGTTGGACATACTTCTCAGATAGTTGTTCCCACCAAATAACTCTTCCCCCATATACCAGTCATCCCGATCGACCATCATTCCAAAAAAATCTGCAAAGGATTCGTTTAAAGCTCCAGATTGGTTTTGATATTTGAGATTAGATGAATGCCTCACTACTCCGTGTACAAATTCGTGAGCTGCTACGTCTTTTGCGACAGCAAGATTAGAAAAAACTTCCCCAGCTCCATAGTACATTCCCCCTTCCGACCAGTATGCATTGTCCACGGACTCGCCGGTCATATTTACGATTGCAATGAGGCCAGCGCCGTCATCATCGTAGCTTGAGCGATTATGTGTACTTAGAAAATAGTCATAGCTCTCTTGTGCATTGTGATGTGCGCTCACTCCTGCCTGATCCCATCCTGAACTAGGCGAGGAAGAGCTTATGTAAGGATATGAATCACTAATATCCCAGTTACCAATTTTGGTGTCGGTTCCGTCGGGAAACGAAATATCTCTAAGCAGATATATTCCATTTTGTTTGTATGAGTTGAAGTTTCTCATGACACCTTGCAGGTCTGTGCCAGAACTAGCGATAGAAGCGTGATAGAACTGAGGTATCTTTGTGATCAGCTTTTGAGTAGCAGGAGAGAAGTACATCTCCCACTTCCTTTGATCTGGCAGTACTGCAATAGCTTTGTACGCATGCATGGGGATATTTGCCATTATAAATATCCCTTCTTCAAAGGTCGTCAAGGTTGGTGGCACTGTTTCTATATTTTTCAAATGATCGATAACAAGAGTTGAAATTTGCTCCCGGTTGAGTTTTGCGTCGACATCAATTGGAGCTGATATTCCACGAAATTTCCCAGTAATCGACTTGACAAGGTCTCCTTCTACTGTAACCACCATTTCTCGACCCCAAACGGGCAAATTTTCGTACTCCCTAGCAACGCGAACGATTGACTCGCCCAACGGGGTTACCTGTATTGGCTTGCTCGTAAGGATTTTTTCGTAAGCGCTAACACCAAATAAATCAGGATGATTGGCGACCAATTCTGCAGACTTAAATGCTACCTCCGCAGACGTATTGGAATTAAGGTCCAACAAGAAGCTACCTGTCACAGCTCGTAGGTTACTTGAGTTGTCAAATCTTAGCTCGGGCTCTAGGCCAGTAGAATTCAACTCCGAAAGTGAAACTAGGTCAGCCTGTATTTTCTTACTCAGAACAATTGGTTGAGAGTTTGATATTTCTTCCATCGATGCCAATGCTTCGGTGTATCGTTGGAAAGCGGCCTTGATGTCGGTGAGAGATGTTCCTTTATTTGAAGAGGTTGATACTTTTCGAGCCCAGCTGCTTCTGCGCGCCTCTGTCGTGGCTGCGGTTATTGGGCGTGGTTTTGACCCCGTGCCTAAAAGTTTTTGGTCTATTTGCTCAAGCGCTAGTTCATTTTGCGATGAATATGATTTTAGTAGACTAGCAAACCCAATAACCGCAATAACAAACGCCAAAAGATACGAGGTGGGTGAAATTTGTTTTATGCGGTTCATGGCCGGTTAGTTTCTATATGCTCTTCGGATGGTCTAAGAACACTACGGCACCAAGACCAGCGTCACCGGCAACAAGAAGGAAACGCTCCCGCAGTAATATCAAACAACGCATTCTAACGTCTCAGTTTACTTTCTTGCAGGGAAGTTGTGGGTTAATTCTCAACCAAATTCAACAAAATCTAGCTAAATTGGCTTATTACTCTAAAATAACAGCACGGATCAGCGAATTTCTTATCTTGAGGTCGATGATTGTTCTAATGCATTTGAAGGAGAATAATACATAGCTTGATAGTCGCCAACGCTAGAGCCGCCTGAATCTAAATCTGCATGCATAGTTCCACAATTTGGGGAGATACAATGTCGAAACAAAATTTTCTTTTCATATGGTTTTTTATTCCTTTTTCATATACTACAACTCTGGCACGAGCTGAATCGACAGAAAGTGCTGATGAGCCGGTGATTGAAGAGGTAACAGTAACGGCGACTCGACGCGGTACGGCTGATGTCATGGATGTACCGCAATCAATCACGGTGTTGACTGGGGAGGATACAGAGAGATTCGCTATACGTGATCTCAATGGTATCGCTGCTGATGTTCCGGGTCTTTCATCAGGCACCGTTTCTGCATTCAAATCATCGCAGTTTGCGATGCGCGGCGTATCTGAAACGACCATCATTCTCTATAAGGAATCGCCGGTTGGCGTCACGCTGGATGAATTTACGGTGCCTCATATCCAGACTTCTAACCTTGAAATGTTCGACATTGAAGCAGTAGAAGTGCTACGCGGGCCACAAGGAACACTTTTCGGCAAGAACACTACGGCTGGTGTCATCAATATCCGTACAAAACGCCCGGTGCTGGAAGAAACCAGCGCTGATATCAGACTTCATTATGGTGACCATGGTACCAGGAAAACTAACCTTGCACTCAATTTCGGCGGAGAGAATCTTGCGGTAAGGCTTGCAGGCATGTACCTGAAATCTGACGGTTACTATGAGAACAACAGTACATATGGTCCAATAGGTGTTGTTGTTCCCTTCAATACGACGCTTACTGGTGAGTCAGGCGTTGGTGACGGGCGGGATCTGGGTGGTGACGATGTGTTTTCAGGTCGTGCTAAGTTACTCTGGAACCCGAGTGATGATCTGAGCCTTCTTTTTCAGTACGAAGTGGTACGTGATGAAGGTGATACGCCTCCGATTGTGAATGATTCTAGGCCAGGATACTTCTTACCGCTTTGGGGCTTCCCAGCTGCCGCTGGCGATCCGATTGAAAATGCAGGTAGTACTTTGCGCGATGACTTGTTGTTAAATATGTCCAATGGGCACCAGGTTGATATCGACGGTTTTTATGTCAATGGTGAGTGGGGTTTCAGTGACAACTATACCCTCTATTTCAATGTCGGAAACCGCGAACAGGAATCTCGCCTACCCAGTTCATACTTTGGAAACCCAGGGCCGATTTCAATATTTGATGCCACTCGGGACGATGATCGTGAGACTTCTCAAGTTGAAGTTCGAATCGGCTCAGAACTTGATGGTCGTTTCAATTTCACAACAGGGATCTTTTACCAGGAAGACGATACAGAATTCTGCGTCTTGCAGGTCGTTGGTCTGCTAGATGGGTTTTTCCTCGGAACACCTGCTGATTACTTCAACCAGAATCCCTTGATACTGTGTAACAAGCAGGATGCAGATGCCAAGGCAGTTTACATTGATGGTGTATATGATGTCACTGACAAGCTGCATATCACAGCTGGCTATCGTTACACTGATGAGAGCAAGTCCTGGGCTGGTCGCCCACGCGTTAATATCTTCTTGTTAGATGGTTCACCCACACTGGCCGAGTTAGGTGATCCGATTAACGGAGCTGACTTTGACCGTTTCCCGACTGGTGTTGTGCGCAACAGCAATAGCTGGGCTGAATCGACATATCGACTGATTTTTGGCTACGATTTTTCTGAAGAATCCAGCGGATTCTTTGGCTACTCGCGCGGCTTTAAAAGCGGTGGTTACAACGATCAATTGGGCACACAGTTGAACCCAATCACACAATTGGCTGCTCAGCCGACCGAGCCGGAAATTGCCGATTCTCTGGAGGCTGGTTTCAAGACCAGCATCTTTGATAACAGAGCCACTGTTTCTCTCAACGCCTACTATGTCGAATACACCGATGCACAAAGGACCTTCAACGTGTCCTTCCCCAGTGGTGGACAAGAAACCCTGTTTTTCAATGCTGCTGAATTGACCGTCAAAGGCGTTGAAGCCGAAGGTGTTGCGATAATAAGCGACGGGTTGACACTGCACTATAATGTGTCCTGGATGGACTCTGAATTCGATAAGTTCGCGGCTGATACGGACTTTGATGGTGTCATTGATGTCGACTTGAGCGGACAACCTGTGACACGGGCTCCGGATTTAATGGCTAGTATTGACGGCAATTACCACCAGTCGTTGGCTAGTGGGAGCCTGGACTGGAATATTCGTGTTGCATATGAAGATGACTCTGTCTCCAGCTATTCTGATGTATCCCCTGAATTTAACACATTCCTGGAATCCAAGACCGTGTGGGATGCTAGTGTGACCTACACCGACGCCAGAGACAGATACTACGTCAAGCTAATGGGTAACAATTTAACCGATGAGCGGTATCGCACCGGTTCTTTGTCAGTTGGCCAACTATGGATCATGTCAGCTTATGGCGCTCCTCGATACTATGCGCTGGAGATTGGGATGAAATTCAACAAAGATTGAACTACTGAGCTTAAACCTGCTTGTGCTCATCGCTATGTTGTGTACGTCGTCAGCCCATATAGTTTGACGAGGAGAACCTACATGAAGAAGTCACGATTTACCGATAGCCAGATCATCGCGATCCTGAAGGAAGCGGAATCTGGTGTGAGAGTCCCGGACCTCTGCCGTGAGCACGGCATGAGTGATGCAACTTTCTATAAATGGCGCGCCAAGTTCGGCGGCATGGATGCCTCCATGATGAAGCGTATGAAGGAGCTCGAAGAAGAGAACCGTCGCCTCAAAAAGATGTATGCAGAAGAGCGATTAAAGGCGGAGATCGCGACCGAGGCGCTTGAAAAAAAGTGGTGAGGCCATCTCGGCGTAAAGAGATGGCCAAGCAAGTGGTTGCTGATCGTGGTGTCAGTATTCGCCTGGCCTGTTTAGCTGTTGGCATCAGTGAAACCTGTTATCGATACCAGGCGAAACTCTCTGGGGATAACCAGGTGATTGCCGATTGGCTGCTCAGGTTGACGACAACCAACCGCAATTGGGGATTTGGTCTTTGCTATTTGTACCTACGTAATGTCAAGCACTATGGCTACAACCACAAGCGTGTGTACCGCATATACCGGGAGCTAGAGCTGAATCTACGCATAAAACCGAAACGTCGATTAGAACGCGACAAGCCCGATGTGCTTGCTGTACCCAGGCAGGTCAATGTCATGTGGTCGATGGACTTTATGCACGATGCGCTGGCAGATGGGAGTAGCTTCAGAACCTTCAACGTCCTGGATGACTACAATCGTCAAGGACTCGGTATTGAAGTCGACAAATCCTTGCCTGCACTACGTGTCATCAGATCCCTTGAGCGGATCATTGAATGGAGAGGTAAACCTCAGGCTATTAGATGTGACAATGGCCCGGAATACATCTCAGGCCAGTTGATGGACTGGGCACAACAGCAAGGCATCGTACTGCAGTACATTCAACCCGGTAAGCCACAACAAAATGCCTACATCGAACGCTACAATAGAACTGTCCGACATGAATGGTTGGATCAGCATTTATTTGAATCAGTTAACCATGCTCAACTGACTGCTACACAGTGGTTGTGGCGATACAACAACGAACGGCCTAATATGGCAAACGGAGGAATCACCCCAATACAAAAACTAGAACAGGCAGCATAAAACGTTCTACTTTTGAGGAACATTATTAATGGGGGGATTACCGTATCGTCTACAGTGTTGCGCCGCTCCTGAGGGTGCTGCGGACGCCTTGCGCCGACACGATTAGCTTTACAGTACCGCACTGATCGGCCAGAACCGGCTAGCACATCAGTTATCATCGATCTCCATTATTGCCATACCCCACCAGTATCTGTACTACCTGCTCGACACTAATGTGCATTTCTGTCTGTCCCCCTGAGATAGGCTCAGTTTTACCCAAATTATGGCAGACATATTCTGAGCTTCTTCGATCTTAGCAACTTGCTAATTGTTCGTTGATCAATAACTATCGCTGCGGTGGTGCTCGGGACTTCGGCAGGTGATTGGCAGGCGTGTATTCAATGAAGTACTTGTAGCTATCGTTCTATGAAGCAGCAGTTACTAAGTGTTCTGTAACAAGATTTTCTGCCCACCAATTCATCATCAATAACTTGGTGGCCCGTATTGTTCTCAAAATGTGGTGACTAGTCACTCTTCGATGTTTTCATGCAGCAGCCGAACCGCAACATCAACCATCTCATCACAGCCTGAGTATAAGAAGCATTAACGCCCTTTTCCTGCAAATCCACAAGTACAAAGTGACGATTAAGGGCTATTTTCTAGAGCAGTAAACCTGAAGATACCTACTGTTGGCCATCCATCTGAAATCGATTTCACCGCTCAGGACAGGGTTTTATTTACCATGAAATCCCAGCATACACTGGCGGCGCTTGAAGCGCTGCGGACTACAGCAGGAGAAAGCATACCCCTGATCTGTTGTCAGAATGGCGTTGCTAATGAGCGCATGGCTGCGCGGCGATTTGATCGTGTTTATGCCATGAAGGTATTTCTGCCGGCCAGTCACATTGAGCCTGGCGTTGTCCTCCATGAGGCAATTAGTTGTGGCGGCATCCTGGATGCTGGTTGCTTTCCCAATGGAACTGATAACTTTATTCGCTCTGTTGTACATGATATTGAGGCAGCCGGCTTCAGCGCAGTGGCCGATGAAAGAGTCATGCGCTGGAAATACGCTAAATTGCTGTCCAATCTGGGTAACACGCTGCAGGTTGTCACTAAAATTTCAGATACTTCTCGCCAAATTACCCATAAAATGAAACATGAAGCGCTGCAATGCTATGCAGCGGCAGGAATCGAGTGTGCTGATCGTGATGAAATTGCACAGCGACACGGCGACCTGATCCACCTGGGGAAAATTACCGGACACGAACGAGCCGGCAGCTCATCCTGGCAGAGCCTGCTGCGTGGAACAGGAAATATAGAAACCGATTATCTAAACGGAGAGATTGTCCAACTGGGCAGGCTTTACAACATCGCGACCCCTGCAAACCAGTGCGTACAACAACTGGGCAACATGGTGGTCCAATCGGGTATGGAACCAGGCTCCGTGCCAGTAGCGGATGTACTGGCCAGAATTGACGCTATGAGTTCATAGCTTAAGCCTAAACAGGCGTGCACAGATCAGTTGCGAAACTAATCTGTGCACAAGACCCTAGTCTCCCAACGACATAACAAACGTTACGCCATACTGCCTTGGCTGTGTAGGCGAGGCGAAGGCAAACAGGGTTGCCACTGGAGTACCACCCAGTCGCTCAACATTGTCATCAATGTTCTTACCCCACAGAGCTAATCGATATTTGCCATCAACAGACTCCCAGGCGGCTTGAATATCGATGGTATCCATATCATCCCGAATAAAGCCCACATCATTCGGAGTGGTCAACATCATCTCATCGGTATAGGTATAACGAATACCCAGAGTGAGTGATCCCATGTCGTTTAGATCAAATTCATAGTTAGCTGCAAGACTGTAGTCCCACTTGGGGGCACGAACCAGTTCAAGGGAACTGTTGTCAGTTTCGATGCCATCACCCGTTAGATCAGCAACAAAATCCTTGTACTCGATATCAAGCCAGCCGATGTTGCCGGAGAGGGTGAGGTTGTCTGTAGGCGCCAGAATGAAGGTCACTTCTACACCAGAAGATTCGGCTCCAGCGGCATTATCAACAAACGTTTCCTGCCCCGTAGATGTATCTGCTGCGCGGATGACACCCCGTTGCAGATCCTCGTATTCGGTGAAGAATACATTAACGTTCAGACGCAACCGGTCATCCCACAGATCACTGCGCATACCCAGCTCAAAGTTGTCTACCTGCTCCTGATCATAAGAAGTTGAAAATACCACCTGCGTTCCAGCATTGTTGCCAAAGCCGCCAGATTTA
>Ga0187827_10004019_pt1 | contig 18420 bp, 15 predicted proteins | sample ETNtaG_39_FD_167969 | JGI IMG/M metagenome (GOLD analysis project Ga0187827, IMG submission 167969) | Marine microbial and viral communities from oxygen minimum zone, Eastern Pacific Ocean - ETNP2014_SV_150_PacBio MetaG (Illumina Assembly) | ecosystem: Environmental > Aquatic > Marine > Hypoxic... | reverse complement strand
GCTTGGATACTTGCCACCTGCTCCAGAAACGGTTGAAGCGATACAGACAGTTTCCGCTACGCGGAAACTGTCTGTATGAACACGAACTCTAACTTTAAAGGTGGTACAAACAACGGGGGCAGGTCAGCAGGAGATGGTTCCACCTCTTCAGAGATTTTACGAACTACTGATTATTTCTTGAGGATTGCCCAAAAAGTTACTAATGTGAATTTCGTTTTTAAGGTTACTCCAGGATTACGAAACGATGATTTTTTCCAGAGATTAGCTGGTAAATATGGTAGATTATCCTCTAATATTAAGCTGGTCAGGAGTGGTCTGGCAGTTGATTTAATGAATATTAGTGATGTGGTCTTTAATAATTGTTCGTCAGCATGTCTTGAGGCGATTATTCTAAATAAACCGGTTGTCAATATGAACTTCTCGTTTCATCCGGATGTTTTTCCATTTGTAGAGTATGGTCTTGGCGCTTCAGTTAAAACGTTTGAAGAGGCTTTAAAGCTATGCCTGGATTTAGGAGATGGCCTCTTGCCTTTAGAAGATTGGGTGGCATCCCAGGAAAATCTTATCGCTCCTTTCGTTTTCTCCCGTGATGGTAGATCTTCCGAAAGGATTGCTTCCTTTATTAACAGGAATTTATAGTGAGATCTTAGAGTCTGCCGATAGAGTAATCACGGATATTCCTTTTGGTGCGTTCTTTGAAACGATAGTTTCCAGAAAACCGGTATTGTGCATATGCCCCAATTATTACAAGATGATTGAAGATGCTAAAATTACTTTTGGCAAGTCACTGCAACAGTTTTCTTCAATTGAAGAAGCAAAAATTATTATAAAAGAATTCCTTCATGGCAACCCTAATGAATATATCGTGGACATTCCTATGTCGGATAATGATTTTATGGATGCGTTTAAAGAGATACAAAATTGTATTTAAGCTAGATAAATATTTTCTATTACAAAAAATAAGATGGTATTTATCACGTAGAGAAAGGTATCTCCTCTATGTTGAGATACCCTTTTGCTTATTTAGTTGCTAAGAAATAGTTTATAATTTAAAGTAATTATACAAAAAGGAAAGAGGGGGAAATGTTGAAAAGAGTAGGAATAAATGGCTTCGGGCGTATAGGAAGGAATTTTCTTAGGGCAGGGTTTGGAAAGGTTGATATCTGTGCTATTAATGATTTGCCTTTTCCCATTACTTCGTTATCTCATTTATTAAAGTACGACTCTTTGATGGGGATTTATAAGGAAGATGTTTCTGTAGCAGACGATTATCTTTTGGTTGCCGGTAAAAAAATAAAGGTTTTTTCTCAACCTAATCCTTCAAAAATAGAGTGGAACAAAATGGGAATAGACATAGTAGTTGAAGCTGTAGGCCTTTTTACCGAGAAGAAAAAAGCTGCGCAGCATTTAAAGCATGGAGTTAAAAAAGTGATTATCACGGCTCCTGCGCAGAAAGAAGATATTACAATTATAATGGGAGTGAATGAGAAAGAATATATTCCTCGTAAACATCATATAATTTCTCCAGGATCATGTACAGTTAATTGTCTGGTACCTGTGTTAAAAATTATAAATGATAATTTGGGAGTAGAGGGAGCATTTATGACCACGGTTCATTGTTATACTCAAAATCAACGTTTGGTAGATTCACCCCATAAGGACTTGAGAAGGGCAAGGATGGCTGGCATTAACATGATACCTACTGAAACCACGGCGATAGAGTCCGCTATTAAAGTCCTTCCTGAATTGGAAGGAAAAATAAAAGGTTTAGCGATAAGAGTGCCAATACCCAATGTTTCTTTAATAGAGCTAATGTGCAATACAAAAAAGACCTCAACAAAGAAAGAGTTAAATGAGATCTTTAAATCCTCTTGTAAGAAAAACAAGCAAATAGGCTATACAGAGACCCCTTTGGTGTCTATCGACTTTTTACATGATAAACGATCTGCAATCATTGCAGGAGATTTAACTGAAATAGTAGGAAACAAAATGATACATGTTGTTGCGTGGTATAACAACGAATGGGCATACACTAACAGGTTGGTTGAACTGGTGGAGCTTATACAGGAGGAATCATCTCAAGTAATAGACGCGAAATTGGAATTATTACTCAAAGACGAACTATGAAAGCTATAATAACGGCTGCGGGAATGGGTAACAGAATGGGAAAGGCAACAGAAAAGAATAACAAATGCCTGCTGAAAGTACATGGTAAGATGTTGTTAGAAATTTCTGTTGATATATTACGTAGGCATGGCATCAGTGAGATACTGGTAGTCACAGGATATTGTTATGGTAAGGTTGAGAAAGCTCTGAATGGTAAGGCAACTTTTGTATATAATCCTTTTTATGAAGTATCGGGGATATTGGCTTCAATATGGCTAGGCGGGAAATACATTGGCAACGAAGGTTTTGTTTTTATTACGGGTGATTCTCTATACCATCCAGATATTTTAAAGGATTGTATTGAGAAGAAAGGTGATATAGTTATTTGTGTAGAGAAGAAGAAATGTGATAAAGAGGATTACAAGGTGATTGTTGAAAATAATAAAATTGTAGGAATGGGTAAGAATATAGAGGTGGAAAGGGCAACAGGTGAGTTTATCGCGCTTGCAAAAATAGAGAAGAAAGCCAGTAAGTTAGTCTTTGATAAAGTTGAGCAGTTTCTGAAACGAGGCAAGTTAAATGCGTATATGGGTGATGTTTTAATGGAATTAAGAAAGGAAAAGCTTCCACTTGCCATCGTTTATACAAACCCTCATCCCAGGATTGAGATTGATTTTCCTGAGGATTTCGAGAAAGCAAAGGGTATATTTAAGAATAGTATAAAAACACTTTTGTACGGGTAATAATACCAAAACAGGTATTCAGCAAGGAGTTATTGATTTGTCTGTAAATGTTGTTCTTATAACGCTTGATTGTGTGAAAGCTGATTAAGTAAGACGTTATAAACGTAAGGACTTAATAGCACAAAAAAAAGGCTTGTTGGTATTGGTAAGAATACCTATTATAAAACTTTTCCGTTAATTACTCATTATTCTGTTAACGTACCTCTCCCTTTTAATCTTAACGCCTTCTTCTTAGATATTTTTAATACCTAAAAGAAATTACAATTATGATTAAGGGCATTGATAAGGGAATAGATATTGGGTAGTAGACTTTATAGTGATTTTTTATTTGAGTATTATGATTTTGCTTAATAATGTTAATTAGTAAAGTAAGATATTTGGCTACTAAAATTAGAGCACTTCTCAAGCAAATTTCCCCTTTAAGAAAAGCTGTTAGAGAACTTCGCCAGTTTCGCATTCTTTTAATTTACAATGCTCATAAAGTCATATTTCATCTAAGGAACATTTGGAATATGGTTTCTAAGTCCGAGCAAAATAGGCAGAAAATCCTAACGATGGAATTGCCTGTTTCAGGTGTCTGTTCACTTTATGATTTGGAAAAAGTACTTAAAGGGCATGGAATAGATTATGTTAAATGTAGGAATACACTTTATATTCCTCCTCAATGCAGTTTGGTGTCCTTACTTGGTGAGATAGTGAGTTTATATCCAGATAATGCGGGTTTTAAAATCTTGAGAAACTCTGAGAATTTAAGCGAATTAAACTTACTCATAGACAAAATTATTGTTGCGAATTACTTGTATTTGAAACGAATAACACCCAGATTGTACGATCTTGTTGAATTACGTGTTGAAGATACTAGTTTTATAGTTTTCGTAGTTCAACATGTAAACGGTGATGTACCAACAAATTCTGAACGTTTAAGTTTTATGGAAAGCTTAAAAAAGCTTATAGAAGCGAGGGAATTATTGATAGATTCAAATGTAGAATTGAGACCTCAGGAAAACTTTCAGTATCTGGGGTACAATGGCGACGTTTTGAAGTCAAAAGAAGACAAACAATTGTATTGTCTGGATTTTCAAAATTTTACTGTAGCAAAGCCGAAAATGTTAATTCAGAATGTTGTCACTGAAGGAAAGGACCAATTACTTTTTGGTGGTAAACGCTTTCTCAGAGGGGACAAGTATGTTTACCAGTCTATCCCTTCTGTTGGAGCTTATGGTAAACGAGATGTTGAAGTGAGATGGAAGACCATTAAAAGATTGCTGAATGAGGTTAATATCAATCTTGATAATAGGCTTGTTTTAGATATTGGTTGCAATGCAGGTATGATGTTATCGCAGGCCTTAGCAGATGGTGCCTATTGGGGTTTAGGCTGGGACAGACCCCTTGTAGTAGAGCATTCTCAAAGGCTCTTGATGGCACTTGGATACACTCGATTTGATTTAAAAGGGGTTGAACTGACTAGAGATTACAATCTTTTAAATGATATTCAAACTCGCTTTATTTCAAGACTTGATGAGTCAGTTATTTTTTATTTAGCTGTAAGGTTGTATTTTGATTTCATGCCGGTTTTTGGTCGTATTCCTTGGAAGGTTATGATTTATGAAGGGCATAAGGGAGAAAAACAAAGAGATCTATCTAATGATCTTCGTGAGTTATATAAGATGTGTCCGTTTTCTATAGCCTCTTCCACAGAATATAATGATGGCGATTCACATTCGCGTGCCCTGGCGGTTTTAATTCGTAATTAACTTTTACAGGCAAACTCAATGTAAGAATGAGAATGCAAATCAATTGCAATAAGAGAAAAGAGATTTAACTATGCCCATGAATGTTGTTCTTATAACACTAGATGGCGTAAGGCCAGATTATTTAGGTTGCTATGGTAAGAGGAATGTAAAAACACCCAATATAGATTTGTTGGCTTCGAAAGGGGTTCTTGTAGAGAAAGTTTATTGTCATATACCGTGTACTTCTTCATCTCATCTTTCACTCTTTACATCCAGGCTCCCCTTAAATCATGGAATTCGTTTTAATAGGCAGAAGTTTGAAAAGGAGTTGCCAGTAGTATCGCAGATTTTCCAAAGTGCAGGGTATCAAACAGCCGCATTCGTTGGTGCGTTTGTTTTTGATAAGCAATTTGGTTTTAACCGGGGATATGACTTTTATAGTGATGATATGATGTACCCATGTATAGAACCGTTCTTATTTAAGATATTTAATTATCAAAAAGATTGGGGTGGATTTAAGGTCAGTAAATTTTCTAGAAATGCTAATCGTGTCAATAATTCTGCTATTCGTTGGCTTAAGGGTATTGACAATGATAAACCTTTTTTTGCCTGGCTACATTACGCTGATGCTCATGATCAGTTTAGGCTTCCTTTACCTTTGCATCTTTATTATTTTAGAAGACGCAACTATCAACAGAATGTTGAGTATATTGATAAGCATCTTGGAAAATTTGTGGAGTATTTAAAAAAGAAGAATATTTTCGAAGACACTTTGTTTGTAATCACTTCCGATCATGGGGAATCATTAAATGATTATCAAGTTAAAGGAAGAGATTATACAGGACATTCCAATTTAATATATAACGTTGTCTTAAATATTCCTTTGATAATGGTTGGTCCAAATATACCTGTAGGTAAACGCTCAAAACAGTTATTTCGCACAGTAGATATTCTGCCAACATTGTTAGACATGGTTGGGATTTCATATGAATCCGGGTTTTCTTTTGAAGGTGAAAATCTCTCGGATATTTTGTTGGATAAAAGTACTGAGAAGAATCTAGAAGTTTATGCGGAGACTTTAAGGCCTCGTACAATAAACCTTCCTGAGTTGAGAGCATTGATTCAGGATCCATGGAAATACGTGTTAAAGGGGCAAAGCAAAGGAGAAGTGCTTTATCATTTAATAGATGATCCTCAGGAACACGAAAATGTAATCAATCGGTATCCCCAAATTGCGGAAAAAATGAGAAGTCGTCTTTGTGAAATAATTAAAAATGATAATGCGGAATCTGTCCTGGAGGGATTAGGTTATTCATGATACAAAAACATAGGATTATTAGGGATACGTTTTTATACTCTAGTGCTAGTTATATTGCCATTATTGTAGGTTTTTTTGTAAGTGTCTTTTCAAAGCGATGGCTTGGCGTTAGTGGAGCAGGATACTGGGCAATTTTAACAGTAGTTCTGACTTATGGGATGTACGTAGGCATGGGCATAAAAAGAGGATTTCTTAGAGAATTTTCACAATCTATAGGGGCAAATGAAATAGAAAAAACCAAGGTTATGAAAGATGCAACTTTTTCATATCTTATTATTGCGAGTTTAGCAGGCGCTGTAGTAATCTGGTTACTTTCTTTCTTTTTGTTTACAGACCCTTTATTAAAAACAGGTGTAAAGATTATTGCTTTTCTGGTTATTGTTACACACTTGTATAACTTAATACTTACTATTTTAAGGGCAACGAAACAGATATCAATATTGAGCAAGGTGGTCATTCTTAATACTCTGTTTATTGCAGTATTTGCACTGCCCGGTGCATATTTCTTTAGTGTGAATGGGTTTGCTGCAGGGACTTTACTTGCGACAACCCTATCATTTTATTTTGCAAAAAGATGGGGAAATATTAGCCTCTCCTTTAATTTAGATTGGATTCAAATACAGAGTCTGATTAAGATAGGTTTTGCAATGGTCCTGGCTGGTTTACTTTTTCGAACGTTTTTAAGTATTGATAAGATAATGATAGGGAAAATGCTCGGTATCAAGCAATTGGGTATTTATACAATAGGTATTATGGCTGTCCAGCAAATCAACTCATTGCCAAGGTTTTTTAACATTGTAATATTTCCGCATATTCAGGAAAAGTATGGTGTTACAAAAAATGTTATGGATATAAAAGGTATGATATTAAAACCCACCTATTTGATAAGCCGCTTGATGCCAATCCTTTTAGGAATTATTATATTTCTAATGCAACCTATAGTCCTTTATGCGCTACCCCAATTTAAAGATGGCCTTGGCGTTATGAAGATTTTGGTTTTTGGTTGTTTCTTCATGGCAGTAAACGAAATGTCTTCCACGCTAATATTTACGATCGATAAACAAAGGATGCTCATTCCTATTTACGGTGCTATGGTTGCTGCCTGTATCGGTCTTAATTATCTATTTATCACATTAGGTTGGGGAATTACCGGTGTTGCAGTGGGTACATCAATATCATACTTTCTGTTCTTTCTGGTCGTCTTCACGTTTGCTGCATACCATATTATGGAATGGATAAGTATTTTAAAATTACATTTTGAGATAATAGCTTTCTTTCTCTATTTTCTAGTAAACATCCTATGGATAGACGCAGTTGTAAATCTTTCTAATTCTGCTCTGACATCGTTCCTAAAGATAGTGTGCTTCCTTCTAATCAGTATGCCTATATTGATCAGTGTTCAGCGTCGAGAACGGATTTTTTCGTTAGTATATGAAACTGTAAAGTCTAAAATCCTTTCATTCAGAACGAGCTAGTAGGGGTGTTGCAAGATAAACACCTTGGTTTTAGATTTGATGAGAGCGTGATCCTCTAAGTTTATTTCATTGCACAATTAGTTTTTTAACATGGGATACGTATTATAAATTAATTGGATGGCAAGAGATGTCAGAATCAATTGAAGAGCTAAAAAGAATATGTTTTAAGGGTAATTATGAGAAACTTCCTGCTTACCCACGTTACGTTACACACAAGATATCTATTAGAGTGGTTAAATTGCTCCTGCATACCAGTATTTCTCCAAACCAGATAACATTGTTATCAATAGTAGTTGGCATAATCTCCAGCATAATGTTTGCTGTAGACATACCGGTTTATTTTCTTGCAGGTGCATTGATTTTGGAATTATATTATATCATAGATGCGGTTGATGGGCAGCTTGCCAGGTACAAGAAGCTCAGCAGTATGACAGGTGGGTATTTTGATTATGTTTCTAACTATATTGTCCCTCCGTGTGTTTTCTTTTGTATAGGTCTAGGGCTTATAAGAAATAGCGAAAATATTCTTCCAATAGTATTTGCATTCTCAGCATCCGTGTCAGTCACACTTATAAGTGTTTTCTCAGAATGCAAATATAATGTTTTTGTTTCTGCTCTAAAAGCCGCTTCTTCCGTGAAGATAAGAAAAACTGTTGAAGGAAAAAAGAACGCACAGAAACTGTCTTTGTTGAGATATTTATTTTCTCTGCTTCATAAACTGTGTACATATCCTACTATAATGAATATTATAGTCTTGGTTGCAGTCTTTAATTTATTCATTCCAAACTTTAAAGTAGCCGCTTTTGAGTTCAGCTTACCGTACGTACTCGTAGTCTTCTATGGCCTTAGCTGTCCGCTTGTCTTCTTTGCGAAATTGGCATATATTATTAAGACAAGGGGTATTGAAAAAGAATTTTCTGAAGTGTTTGAGGTGTGTTGAGTATAAAGGGCTAGGAAACAATGGGGTCATTGCGGAAACACTAAGTTCTTCCGAGCATTATTTTCATCATTTTATTTTATGCCTACTATGTATTGCAATGTTAACGCTTGTTAAACGAAGTGGAGTACTATTATTTTGTATCGGTACTCCAACTGATAAGTGTAAGTTTGGTATTGTTAACTATTATTTAAGCTGTAGTTGTCTCAAGAGGACTAAATGAAGGATAATAAGAGAATATTATTAATTCAACCAAGGACAGGTTCATGGGATACCATGTCTATTCGTTTCCCAGAATCATTGCTTGCTGTAGCGGCAGTACCTTGTGCCAATGGCTATAAAATCGATCTTCTAGATCAGCGGCTAGATAAGAAATGGAAAACTAAATTAACTGAGTTCCTTGCTAAAAACCCAATTTTAGTAGGACTTACATCTATGACAGGAGAGCAGATTGGTCATATGATAGATATCATTAATTTTATAAAAACAGTATCCTCTGTGCCTATAGTTTTTGGTGGAATTCATGCTATACTTTTACCAAAGCAATCTTGTGAGCATCCAAATATTGATATTGTATGTGAGGGGGAGGGAGATTTCACTCTTTATGAGATTGCAGAAAGCTTACGTGAAAAGAAATCATTGCATAATGTTAAAGGAATTTACTTTAAAGAAGATGGGGAAATAGTTTATACAGGAAAAAGGGATATAATTAACGATATTGATATATTGCCAATGCCTCCCTATGAGATACTTTCAGTAGATAGGTATAGAACATTTGAAATAGGCGAAGGTGGATCTGCTACAGTGTTTACAAGTGTTGGATGTCCTTTCAAATGTAAGTTTTGTGCGGCCCCTGTTTTGCGACCTAAATGGAGGTCATTTTCCGTTGAAAGAGTTATGGATAATATCCACTTTCTTCAGAAAGAATACAACATAGCTAATATATATTTTCAAGATGATAATATAGCAGGAAGTTTAACTAGGTTTAGAAAACTTATTAATAAGATGGCTAATATGGATAAAAAGGTTAAATGGGGTGCTATGGGAATACGAGCTGATGCTATATGCAAATTGACAAAAGAAGATTTTGACATTCTTTTAGAGAGTGGATGTCATAACCTGGATATTGGTGTTGAAACAGGTAGTCGTAGGATAAATAACTTTGTAAATAAAGGTGAAAGCATGGATCATATAATAGAGGCAAACAATAAATTAGCATCGTATCCTATCAAAGTAAAATATACTTTTATGACTGGTTTTCCTACAGAGACAGAAGAGGAGGTCAAAGAGAGTATAGACTTTGCTACAAGCTTATGTAAAGCGAATTTAAATGCTTATGTCTTGTTTTTTATCTTTGTACCTGTGAAGGGAACTGAATTTTATGACATCGCAATAGAGTATGGATTTAAAGAACCAAAAAGTTTAGAGGAGTGGAAATATCTTCAGTATGAAAAATGGCATGAGAAATATCCAAGCTGGTTAAATGATGAGGAAATTAAACGGTGCCGGGCAGTGAGTTTTGTGTCATACTTTGCAAATGATAATGTTAGATATAAGTTTACAAGCCTACCGTTAAAGATAATATTCACCTTATATAATCCAATAGCGAAGATTCGTTTTAGGAAACAGTTTTTCTTGTTTTTTATAGAAAGCTATGTTCATGAGTCTATTTTCAAAATAAAATCTTTTATTGAGAAAAAGTTTTACTGGTAAATTGATTTAATCAGTTCGCATAGTTTTGGATGTTGTGTAAAGGCCCTCATAAGTGTTTATCGCAAAACACTTTAGTAGTGACTTGTCGTAGGTTGTAGAAATTTTATTTAATTACTGATTTAAAATATTACATTTTTCAGACAGGCATGAATGTGGCAAAGGTAGTTTTGTATAAAATGAATATGTTTTTTAGAGAAAACAAAGCGTTTATGATAATACTGTTCATTAGTGTTGCTATAAGATTGGTAAATATAAATATACCTATTTTAGAAGGAACTGCTACCAGGCAGATACAGACGGCTATGATAGCCAAGAATTTATATACCAACGGTTTTAATGTCTTTTATCCACAGGTAGGTTTTCTGGGGTCAGGGCCGGGCTACTTTGTAGAAGAATTTCCTTTGCTAAATTTTATTGCCGCAGTGTTGTATAAATTGTGCGGGGGGGTACACGAATGGATAGGACGCCTGATCAGTATATCATTCTTTGCAGGTTCGGTAATCTTTCTTTATAATTTGATAAGAAGATTATTTGAAGAAAGAACAGCTATAGTCACGATTATTATTTATTCTGTCTCACCGCTTGGTTTGATTTACAGTAGGGCTTTTATGCCTGACTTTGAGGTGATATTCTTTTCGTTAGGCGCACTCTACTTCATGTATTTATGGTCTGTGGGCGATAAGGATGGGTTTTTCTGGTTTTCAGCCCTTTTTGCTATGATGGCATTACTTTCAAAGATCCACTCCTTTTGGATCTGCATTCCTTTATTGGCAATGATATGGCAGCGTCAGCACTTGAGTTTCTTATTTAAGTCACGTTCATGGGCATATCTTTTGATTGTATTAATCCCCACAATCTTGTGGTATATGCATGCAAGAAACGTACATCAGATTTATTCACAAACTGAGAATTATGTGTTTCAGATTTCATACTGGATTCGTCCAAGCCTTTTCATTTCACCAAAGTATCTAATTAAAGTATTTGAACATGGATGGATGCAGATGTTGACTCCTGTGGGCTTCACCCTGTTTCTATTCGGACTCTTTTTAAAGATTAAATCTCAACAGCGAATAATATTATGGGCCTGGTCAGTTGGTACAGTTTTCTATATGATTGCCTTTTGTACGCACATGGATGATCCATATTACAATTTGATTTTTTTGCCAATTACGTCTATTTTCGCTGCGAGAGCTGTAGTCTGGATATGGCAGCATGCATCTGGAGAAATGAGTTTCTTAAATAACAGATTTGTACGTATTATGGGTATTATACTTTTGCTTGCATTGATAGGTCGTTGGGCAGCATATGCTTATGTTGTTCCACGTGGTTATCGACATATTCCCGTACTTGCGAGAACAATAGAACAAATGACTGACAAGAACGATCTCCTGATAACCAGCCTACCTGATGGACACGCAACTCATTATTATTCTAATCGCAAGGGGTGGAGTTTTGGCCTGCCGGGGAATGATCCTGAAAAGACGAAGGAGGCTATAGCTCGAATAGAATATCTACAGAAGGAGGGTGCAAAATATTTTGTATCTGTTTGTGAGGATTTTCTTGAGCAAAGCGTAAGTTTTCGGCATTATCTGCGAAGTAGGTATGTAGTGATTAAAGAGGAACCCGGATTATATTCAATCTTCCTTCTAAAGTTATGAGATTACATATGAAATAGTATTGCCCATGCTAGTTATAAAGACACTGATATTATTCACATTTTTTATTTCTGTCGCCTTGGTAATTGGTTACAGATTGCTTAATATGTTCAATTTCCAGAAAGGTCTGAGTAGAATTGAGTCAATTGTATTCTCTTTTGCATTGGGGATGGGATTTATATCCTTTCTGGTCTTCATTCTCGGCCTGTGCCATATTTTGTTTCTTAAGTGGGTGATGTTGATTTTAATATTGGCTACACTTGTTTCTTTAAGGAGTGCGTATTCATTTGTAAAGTCAAATCTGTTATTGTCCTACGACTTCAAATTTATATACAGCAGTAACCTTCGGGCATTCCTGACTGTCCTGGTATCTTTATCGCTTTTGCTAACCTTAATCGGTGCAGTTGCACCGGCGAAAGGTAATGACGCAATGGTCTATCATCTTTCGGATGCCAAGTATTTTGCTCAACATCATCTGGTAACCTATATACCATATACTTCCAATTCTATATGGCCATATTTTATGCAGATGCTTTTTACATTGGCTATGTTATCTGATAATCCGTCTTTAGCTAAGTTATTTCACTGTGCTATGGCGCTTTTTGGATGCCTGGCAGTCTATTCTTTTGGCAGGCGTTATATAAACAGAGAAGTTGCATTTCTGGCTGCGGCAATATTTTTTTTAACACCTGGAGTTTTTACTCAGGCCACATATGCTTATATTGATATAGGATGGGCTTTTTATACGTTTATGGGTTTTTATGCAATATTCCTGAGAGACTTTAGTAGTGAGAAAAGGTGGTTAATTTTAGCAGGAATAATGTGTGGGATTGCTGCAGATACAAAGTACATAGGACTTATTACTCCAGTTACAGTTGGCATTGTATTGATTGTTAAGGGACTTTTACAAAAAGAGGATTATAAGGATTTAGCAAAAGAATTTGCTCTGTTTAGTATAATCGTAGTAGCAATTATATTTCCATACTACATAAGGCCATACTTATATACCGGTAACCCGTTTTATCCTTTTTATGCTAAGTATATTGCTGAAAGCGGTTGGTATGGACGTGAGGGCAGTCTTGGTTTCAATTTTGGAATGGAAAAAACTCTTTTAAATTTTTTAGTTTCACCCTGGTATCTAACCTATTATCCAGGTAAGATTTTTGGTGGTAACGAGAGTCAGATAGGCCCGATTTATATTGCCTTTTTACCTGCTTTATTGTTTTTAAAAGAAAAGTGCAAACCTATACTGATTATTAGTATTTTCACAGGTATATTTTATTTTTTCTGGTTTTTTAAGTTTCCTGCAGTTAGATACATTTTGCCAATTATCCCATTCCTGGCATTGTTAAGTGGATATGTTGTCTGGGCCATGGATAATCGGAGTAAGTATTTTGGATACCTGATAAAGACCGTATTCAGCGTATTCCTGGTTTTAAATTTTGGACTATGCTTTTATTACAACAGAGAGGAGTTGGTTTTCTTTTCAACCGGAGCAAATGTGGAGAACTATCTGGCAAAACAAGACAGATCAAGCAAGATTTTTCAGTACATCAATAAACATACACCTCCAACATCTAAAATATTACTTGTAAATGAAATTAGAAACTTCTACTTGGACAGAAGTCACATTAGAGAGAGCTATTACAGAAAAAACGATGAGTATCACTTGAATGAAATTGAAGAAATTATTACGGACTTGAAGAGTAAGGGTATTACACATGTTATGTATGCTGAGCCAAAGAGTGCCGAGGAGAATGGAGAGCGTCCAAAGAATTGTTTTCCAGAGCTTGTTAAAAATGAACATTTTGTAGGTAAATATCTTAATGAAATAAAGGTGGTCAATTATGACACTGATCCTACTCAAGAAACCAAATATATATTGTATAGATTAAAATAAATGAAAATAGTTATAGTAACAGGTTCTGCTGGCCTTATTGGTTCTGAGGCGGTACGTTTCTTCTGCGAGAAGGAATATTATGTTGTTGGGATCGACAATGATATGCGGAAGGTGTTTTTCGGAGAAGAAGCATCAGTAAAGTGGAACCAGAAAGTATTGGAAGAAAAATATCCTCAATACAAACATTATAATGTTGATATCAGGGACCAGAAAAATATGGAAAGTATTTATAAAGAATATAATAAAGATATTTCCTTGGTTATTCACTGTGCCGCGCAACCTTCTCACGATTGGGCGGCAAAGGAACCATTTACTGATTTTACAATCAACGCGAATGGAACTCTTATCCTGCTTGAAAACACGCGTAATTACTGCCCTGAAGCTGTGTTTATCTTTTGCTCTACCAACAAGGTGTATGGAGACACTCCTAATGTACTTCCATTGATTGAACTTGAAACTCGCTGGGAGATTGATAAGGGATACAAATATTATGACGGTATTGATGAAACCATGAGCATAGACAATTCCAAACATTCTCTTTTTGGTGCTTCTAAGGCTGCTGCCGATATTATGGTACAGGAATATGGAAAGTATTTTGGCATGAAAACCGGGACTTTCAGAGGAGGTTGCTTAACCGGACCTGCCCATAGTGGGGCTGAACTCCATGGTTTCCTGGCTTATATGGCTAAATGTAGTGTGCAGAACAAAAAATATACAATTTTTGGTTATAAAGGAAAACAGGTTAGAGATAATATACATTCTAATGATTTAATACGTGCTTTTTGGTATTTTTTTCAGAAACCCCGTGTGGGAGAAGTCTACAACATTGGTGGTAGCCGTCATAGCAATTGCTCTATTTTAGAGGCAATTCAAATGTTTCAGGAATTGACAGGGAAAGAATTTCAATATGAAGTATCAGACTTATATAGAAGTGGTGATCATCTCTGGTGGATAAGTGATATTCGGAAATTTCAAAGTCACTATCCTGAGTGGAGTCTTAAATACGAAATCCGAGATATCATTAAAGAAATTGTTGAGGCTTTAGAAGAGAGACAATGAAAATTATTCGTACCTTTACGCTTGCTACTATCAGCTTGGGGATTCCGGGTGAAGTCTAAGGAAGAAAATCTAGCTTATGGACTTGCCGAGCAAGAAAACAGAAGAACGGTTTATTGGAATAGGTTTGATCATTTTATAGATTTGCGCATGAAGTGGCGTGCTTCTATGATGCGTCACCTTTTCCATATACTTCCAGGACAGAAGATTTTAGAAATTGGTGCTGGTAATGGGGGATTTACGAGATTTCTTATTAATGCTACACGTGATGAATGCAAAATAACAGCGGTTGTTTTTTCCCTTAAGTATCGAGATGAAATTAGAGAAAAGTTGAATAACAATAATGTAGATATTGTTTGTTTAGACTCATTTCCTGGCATACTACAGGATGAGAAATTTGATTGTGTTATCACAAACCATATGCTGGGAGATCGCATTCGTAATGAGTTTCTTTGTGCTGTTAAGCAATTGATTAGACCAGGAGGTGGATTTCTTTTATTCGAACCCAATCCTTGGAATTATTATTATCACGTACGCAAATATTTTCAGTGTTTGATACCAATAACATGGAAACGTCCGGTAAATCCAATTTCAATGAACCGTTTTAAAGTATTTTCTGTTTTATCTGAGATTGGTTATACTCAAATAAATGTTTTGCCATATGATTTTCTTTATTCACCCATCCCTAGGTTCTTAATATGGCCCGCCCAGAACCTGAGTATTATTATGGAAAACTTTCCTTACTTTAGAAACCTTGCTGGTTCGCTATATATTTGGGCATGTAATCCTTCCCTTGAGAATGAAGAGAAGGCTACAGTGGATTTATGCGAACATCAAATGTTTTTTGGAAATGTTTCATTCGTTATTCCTTGCCACAATGAAGAAATGAATGTTGCACCATTAATAAAAGGATTAACTGATTTTTATGGTCAATATGTTTTAGAAATTCTTATTGTTGATGATAATTCCACAGACAGAACTGCTGAAGTAACAGAAAATTTGGCAAAAAAATATAAATGTGTCCATCTAATAAAGCGTTCTCCCCCTAATGGTGTTGGTAGAGCCTTACGGGATGGGCTCAAGGAAGCAAAAGGTGAGTATATTATAATCATGGATAGTGATTTTCAGCATATCATTCCTGAAATTAGGGATTTATTTGATGCTATAGTAAATGGAGCTGACGTGGCTATAGGATCAAGATTTTCTCGTGAATCTGTTTTAGTTAATTATGCTTTCACTAAGATTTTGGCTAATCGTGCATTTCATGTAGTAGCAAATATATTACTTGGTAGACGCTTTCGTGATATATCCAATAATTTGAAAATCTTTCGTTGTGAAGTGGCTAAAAAGTTGGTGATAGAATCAGATGATTTTGCAGCTAATGTGGAGACTGGTTTAAAGCCCATTTTGCTTGGTTACAGGGCAGTGGAAGTACCAATCTCATGGGTAAATCGTTCTGTTGACATGGGATTTTCCACATTTCAAATCTTTAAAACTGGTCCGAATTATTGGAAGATTTTATTACGACTGGTATGGCGACGGATCACAAAACAACCGTGTCAAAAGAAGATGGGATAAAAATATAAAATAAGCTTAATGAAGGAGCATTTTTTGGTGTAGTTATGTTTCCCATTGTTAAATAAATTATCATCTCCTTTGTTCCATAAACTGGGGTCTTCAAATATTGCCTATCTATTGTCTCCATAAGTTTATGGCTGTATGTATCCATTTTAACAGGCTCATGGTAAAGAGCCTCCTTAGAAAGTGAAAGTAAACTACATTGCTTTGATATGCTCAATCGAGGAGGATTCTAGTCTGTCAGCCTCTCCTTATCATCCGTTGATGAATTAAACTATTTTCTATCCAGTCATTCTCAACTTTAAGCTGACCTATCTGCCTATATAATTCATCAATCAACTTTTCACTATTTTTCTTTTCTTTAGTGGTCTGCTTATCTGGTTTCTTGTTTTGCCTCCATTCTGCTATGTGTTCTAGGGAATTTACTCCTAGTTTACACGGTGTTTCTTGACGGGGAGCAGTATGGAAATTATGCTTAATCTGCTGAAGGAAATGAGAAGCTTCAGAAATATTTTAGTCCATGAATATGCAGATGTAGATGATCAATTGGTTTTCGAAACCTTTCATAAACGCTTGGGTGATTTTGACGGTTTTACAAAAGTAATTTTGAATTTTATTAAGAGTAAACTCCGTTAGAAAGCTTTCAGAAGGATTTAGAAACAGCTAAAAAAATTATCGAGATAGAAAAATTATATTGAATACCTGTGAATAAACCTTTTGAGCCCACCGTCAATATCATTATCCTTAATTATAATGGCAGGGATCTGCTCGCAGAATGCTTGCCTTCCATTGTTGGAGCATCTTATACGTCGAAATCTTCCTGTAAAGTTACGGTAATTGATAATGACAGTAGTGATAACAGTGTAGAGTTTGTGAGGGCAAATTTCTCTGATGTTGATATTGTCGAAGCAAAAGAAAATCTGGTGTTATGTTCCTATAATGATGTCTTAAAGACTATTAAAGATGACATTGTAATATTGTTGAACAATGATATTAAGGTTAGAAATAACTTTGTTGACCCCTTAGTAGAACTGTTTAAGAATAAAGATGTTTTTATGGTATGTCCGAAATCCTATTTTTTTGATGGAGGATACGAAGGTGGGAAAAGCTATGCGTTTATGAGATATGGTATATTCGGGACAGACCATTATTTCAAGGAAGATTGTGAACAGGCTGATGAAGAAAGTTATACATTTGCATCAGGATATGGGGCCTTTGACAGGGAAAAATTCCTTGAACTGGGAGGTTATGATGACCTTTATCTTCCAGGTAGACTTGAGGATGCGGACCTTTGTTTCAGGGCATGGAAAAGGGGCTACAAATGCTATTATCAGCCTGAGAGTGTGGTATATCATAAAGGTGCTGAGAGCTTCAAAAACAGGTTTGGAGTAAATGGTACATTGGTAATAAATTTTAGAAATGTGTTCCTTTTTATGTGGAAAAATATTTCATCTCCACTGTTTTTGCTTGAACATATAGTGCTGTTATTTCCAAGACTGATATTTGCGTGCCTGAGAGGGCAGACTGGGTTTGTATATGGATTCCTAAAGGCAATACCCTTGTTGCCACGAGCGTTGAAAAAAAGAAACATTGATAATCGTTTATTGAAAGACAGGGATATATTTAAGATAGTTGGATAAACCTGCAATATGCGAAAGGTACCATGTTAGCCTGGATTTTGTGTTATGAATAATAATTCTTCACTTGATGCCTTATTTATTTTTCCTCCATTAACATTATATGAACGATATGGAGAGAGGAAGGTAGGGAATGTAGGAGGTTTTCTTCCTCCGCTGGGGATTTCTTATATTGCATCTTTTCTTCGTCAAAGTGGCTATAACGTTGATGTGATTGATGCCTTATCTCTGCAAATGACGGAAGAAGAGATAATAAACGTAATAAAGGCAAAAGATCCTAAGGTGATCGGCCTTTCTTCTCTGACTCCGATGTTTAATAGAGCTGTGCAGCTTTCTAAGAAGATACAGGAGTGTTTTCCTGAAAAGCTTATAATTATTGGTGGACAGCATGCAACGATAATGACCAGGGAAGTTCTGTCTGAGAATGAGTGTTTCGATATAGTGGTTTGTGGGGAAGGTGAAAATACTGTCTTAGGGTTGATGAACTCATTCAGAGCATGTAATTATGACAAGAAGGAATTATTGGGAAATGCGGATTGCTTGTCAAAGATCAAGGGTATCGCTTTTCG
>Ga0187827_10004017_pt1 | contig 18423 bp, 14 predicted proteins | sample ETNtaG_39_FD_167969 | JGI IMG/M metagenome (GOLD analysis project Ga0187827, IMG submission 167969) | Marine microbial and viral communities from oxygen minimum zone, Eastern Pacific Ocean - ETNP2014_SV_150_PacBio MetaG (Illumina Assembly) | ecosystem: Environmental > Aquatic > Marine > Hypoxic... | reverse complement strand
TTGCCGGGCCTCCACTCCATACCATAACATGGCGGTAACTTACTCCGGAATATAACTTGATCTCATCTGTTTCCAGGTTAGTCCTGATATAATCAGTAAGAATATGCGAATCCTTAGAGGTTATTTGGCCTGCACCGTAGTCGATCATAGTCTTCTCTTTATAGACAGCATCATTAGAAAGAGTTACCAAGTTACAGCGGAACACCATATCATCTTCATCAAGTGATAAGCCCAAGCTAACTGCCTCAAGCGGAGAACGTCCCGTGTGGCATTTCCTAGGGTCATATCCCATAATTGACAGATTGGCTGTATCACTTCCTGGAGACATGCCATGGGGGATAGTCCTCAACATCCCTACTTCTCCGCAGGCCGCCAGCATGTCCATCATTGGTGTCCTAGCATGTTCTAACGGGGTCTTTCCTTCGAGTCTTTCTATATCTCGATCGGCCATCCCGTCAGGGATAACAATGATATATTTCAAGAGTCCCTCCTTCTAGATCTCTAATATCCTTGCTGCTACATCCTCCATATCGTTAATTGAACAGGTCTTTTTATGGATTACTTCTTTTTTCTCTATCTCCGATAAGGCTCCCGGGATGTCAATACCTGACATCTCTGACAATACACCCATGAGTCTGAACTCATCTGCCAATCCATGTTTACTGTCGATTGCTTCAGCAACACTTCCGGGGAATTTAAAAGGACTTGCTGTCGATGCTATAACAGCTAGGCTATCATCCCCAGTATCCTTTTTAAATTTTTTATATACTGAATATCCTACCGCTGTATGGGTGTCAATCAGATAATTGTATTTTCTGTAAATATCCCCAATACTTTCGAATGTCTCCTCTTCAGTAGCAAAACCACCATAAAAATCTTCTAGTCCTTTTTTCATCTTTTCACTTATAGAAAACTCGCCTTCTTTAGAAAGGCCAGCAACAAGCTTTTTTATCATCTTGGGATCCTCTTCTGCCATATCAAAAAGCAACCTCTCCAAGTTACTGGCTACCAATATATCCATAGCAGGAGAGTTGGTTACTATAAATCTTCTTTTCCTGTCATATATCCCGGTATTTATAAAATCATACAATACGTTGTTTACATTAGAAGCACAGATTAGCTTATTTACAGGCAAGCCCATTTTTTTGCTGTAATATGCTGCCAGGATATTGCCAAAATTACCAGTAGGGACTACTATATTTATCTTTTCTCCGGTACTTACTTTTGAATTTCTTAAAAGTTCAAGATATGCATAGATATAATATACGATCTGAGGAATTAACCTCCCGATATTTATAGAATTTGCGGAAGAAAACATATATCCCTTTTTATTAAGCTTCTCTGAAAATAACTTGTTTCCTAATATTGCTTTGACACCTTTCTGGGCATCATCAAAATTACCCCTAATGGCTATGACATGGGTATTTGCCCCTTCCTGAGTAGTCATCTGTCTTTCCTGTATCTGGCTTACCCCGCTCTCTGGATAAAATACTATAATACTGGTATCTTCTACATCGGCAAAGCTCTCTAAAGCAGCTTTTCCTGTATCACCGGAAGTAGCCGTAAGGATCACTATTTTTTTTCGGTTTTCCGTCTTTGTTGCTGATGCTTTTATAAGATGCGGCAGCATAGTCAACGCCAAATCTTTAAAAGCCAAGGTGGGACCGTGAAAGAGCTCTATAAAATGAACTCCGCCTTTCTCTACTACAGGGACGATCCGGTTGTCGTCATATTTTTCATCGTATGCGTTATCGATGCAGTTTTTAATAGTATTAGCCTCAAAATCAGTCAGGAACTTGCTGACTACATAATGAGAAAGACTTTTGTAATCTAGGCAAGCTAAGTTTTTTAGAGACTGTTCGATGACAGGTATGCTGTCAGGGACATATAGGCCTCCATCAGGAGCAATACCAGTAAGTATGGCCTGTGCCGAACTTACTTTTTGCCCATTTCCCCGAGTGCTTCTGTATAATATATCTATCTTTCTTCCTGAGGTAATGAATTAATAATATCTAAAAGTATTGACTTCCGTCTTCACTTATATTTGTTACCATAACGTGGAAACTTAAATAATATGCCCCTAGCTTACTACGTATGTCTTTAAACCTGGAAAACATTTCTTCATCCATTATTGTAATCACTGCTGGTCCAGAACCACTTATAAATGCAGGTATCCCGTAAGTCTCAATAAAAACTCTCACTAGTTCCATTGACAGGGGATACATGGCTTTTCTGTATTTTTGATATAAATAATCCCTGAAAAAGACTGCTGCTCCTCTGATATCACCCTCTTTAAGAGATTTTACCAGAAGGCTGAAATTAGATATATTATAAACTACATCTTCTAACGGGACTTTTTTTGGTATAATTTTTCTAGCCTCTTTTGTTTCTGCTATGCCCAATGGAACAAATAATAGTATTTTATAGTCCCTGCTCAGTTCGATCTTTTCAAATAACTGTTCCTCTCCGTTCAGATATACAATAGCCATCCCTCCAGAAAGGGCTGCTGCAGCATTATCAGGCGAGCTTTCCATCTTAGCAGCTGCATGAAAGAGCTCTTTTTTGTTCAGGTCCATATTATATGCTTTGTTTGCAATAAGAACCCCGGCAGTGACAGCAGATGCACTGCTTCCCAGCCCTTTTCCAGGTGGTATGTTTACAGTCATCTTTATGTCAAGGGAATAAGGAAGCCCTTCATCTTCTTTGTCAAATATCCCGGCATGTAATCCTAGTTTATCTTCTTCACCATTTTCAGTTCCATTTTCAATTGATTTATTTGACGCGTCTCTCCTGACGTTTTTCCCCTGGATTATTATCCGTCCGGCATACTCCTCTGTTACGGTTTTTATGGCCGGAATTACCAGGTCACTTTTCTGATCTATCTCCCCTGCATAAGGCCCAGCATATTCTATAGAATGATTAGCTCCGTTTCCTTTAAAAACCTCGCACTCATTGAATATATCCAGCGCCAAGGCAGCTATATCATAACCAGGGCCCATATTTGCAGAAGTAGCACAGGTCTTTACCCTAAAAAGCAATTTTTTATCAAGATCATTTGCCATATAAAAATCTCAGTCAAAGTCTTCTACTCTGATTATACTCCTGATATTATTGACCATATCCAACTTTTTAATTTTCTCCACCGAACTGAAAAGATCCCTGTTTGCCGCTTCATGGGTTATGAAGATGAGCATTGCCCTGCCATCCGCATCGGTCTGTTTCTGTATCATGGAATTTATGCTCACATTATAATCACCAAAGACCTTTGCGATACTTGCTAGAACTCCAGGCTTGTCTTCTACATCCATTACCATATAGTATTTTGATCTAGACTCTTCTATTGGGCATATTTCTTTTTTTTCAAAGCAAGAGCATCCATATATTATACCTTTACTTTCCCGGTTGAAATTACGAGCAATATTTATAATGTCTCCAACGACAGAACTAGCAGTTGCCTTATCTCCTGCACCGCGCCCGTAACTCATTATCCTGTCAATGTATGAACCGTATACATAAACTGCATTAAACACATCATCGATGGAAGACATTATGTGGTTTGAGGGTATAAGGGAAGGATATACACTTACTGATATCTTTCCGTCATCTTCTGTACCTATAGCCAGCAGTTTTATGCAATAACCCATGTCTCTGGCAAACTCGATATCATCCGCTGTTACCCTAGTAATGCCTTCCTTGTATACGTCATCCACTACCACTCTTGAATTAAATGCAATAGATGAAAGTATTGCCAGTTTGCATGCAGCATCATATCCCTCAATATCTGATGCCGGATTTGCCTTTTCAGCATAACCTAGCTTCTGAGCCATAGACAGAGCGTTTTCAAAAGATAATCCTTCTCTTTCCATGCGGGTAAGGATATAGTTTGTTGTTCCGTTGACTATCCCGACAATCTTAAATATCCTGTCCGAAGCTAGGGTAGATTTAAGTGGGCCTATAATAGGTATCCCACCAAGGACACTTGCCTCAAAAAGTATGTCTACATTATTGTCTTCTGCTATTCTATACAGGTCCCCTCCCCGGTTAGCCATCAGATCTTTATTGGCAGTCACTACATACTTTCCAGCCTTTAATGCTTCACTTACAAAGCCGTAAGTCGGCTCCACCCCGCCAATAAGCTCCACCACTACATCAACTTCAAGGTCTTTATATACATCCTCTGCATCTGAGGACACAGACATCTTCTTTAAGATATTGTGGGGAATAGTCTTCAAGCTTTCAGGATCTTTCTCTGCTATCCTGATTATTTCTAGGTCTTTTCCTATCTTTTTTCTAATATATTCTTTCTGTTCAGATATAAGCTCGAACACCCCATGAGCTATATATCCAAACCCCATCATACCTATATTTATTTTTTTAATATCCTTATATCTCATAATCTATCTCCTAACCACCCGCAGACATATAAATTATACCCCATCCTACATCTTTTTCGGAGCAGAAATATTAATAAGCTCCAGGGCATTCTGGAGTACCTTCTGCACCAAGACGACCAAGCTGAGCTTGGACTTGTCCACCAATGTCCGGCCGCTTTTTTCCGTAAGTATACGGTGTTTGTTATAGAAATGGTGGAACTGGGTTGACAGCCTGAAAAGATACTGTGAGATAAAATGCGGCGCATTATTTTTGCAGCTACTATATACTGTGTCCGGATAAAGAAGAAGTACTTTTGCTATCTCCTTTTCGCTTTCACTTTCAAGCTTGATATCATCCAGATCGATTCTTTCAATTGACATGTCCTGTATATCGAATCCTTCTGGCTTTTCTTTTTTTACCTTCTTATATATGCTTTCTATTCTAGCGTGGGCATATTGTATATAATAGACAGGATTTTTACTAGACTTCTGTTTAGCCAATCCGATATCAAAATCCAGGGGAGTTTCATAAGAGACACTGATGAAAAAATACCTGACTGCGTCCTTCCCTACTTCTTTAATAAGGTCTCTGAGTGTGTACAGTTTCCCTTTTCTCCTTGACATCTTTATGGCCTTTCCATCTTTGACAATATTTACCAGCTGTCCGATTATAATCTCAAGGCACCCTTCTTCGACATCCAGGGCCTTTCCCACAGCTTTTAGCCGGTCTACATAGCCGTGATGATCTGCACCTAGTATATAGATGATCCTGTCAAATCCTCTTTCTACTTTACTCACTAAATACATTATATCGGAAGCAAAGTATGTTGGTTCTCCTCCTCTCCTTATAATCACCCTGTCTTTTTCATCGCCATATTCTGAAGACCTGAACCAGAGTGCATTTTCATTATTATAAACAAGGTCTTTTTTCTTCAATTCTTCAACCAACCTATCGAATCTGTTTTCATCATAAAGGCTGCTCTCGCTGAACCAGTTATCGTATCTGACACCCATCATAAGAAGTGTTTCTTTGATGTGTTTCACCATTATTGCCATTATCTCAATTTTAAAAGCGGTAGGGTTTTTTAAGCTACTTTTTTTATCTTCGTCTATGAACTTATCACCATATAATCCAACCAGCTTCTCCACGGCAATGGAGACTACTTCTTCCGGATAACCATCATCAGGATATCCTGTGTCTGAACCATGGCGTTTTCTATATAATGCAGTAGCACATTCTGTAAATTTTGCAGCCTGCGTGCCATAGTCATTCACATAGTACTCTTTTGACACACTATATCCATTTGATGCATATATATTGACCAGTGAATCTCCCAAGGCACCCCATCTGCCATGCCCTATATGAAGGTCTCCGGTAGGATTGGAGCTTACAAACTCAAGCTGGATATTTACGCCCTTCCCGGTATCATTTGTACCATAACCATTCTTCTCCCCGATTATTTTTCCCAGTGCACCGATCAGATATCGGATTTTAAGGTCAAAATTAATAAATCCTGGCTTCACAATATTAATATTTTCGATCTCGTGCCACTTTGAGATCTCTTCTGCTTCTATCATCTCGGCAATCTCCATTGGGCTTTTCTTCATCACGGGTGCTAGCACCATGGCAGTATTTGTAGAAAGATTCCCGAATTTCCTGTTTCTAGGTTCCTCTACAGTGATCCCCTCAAGAGCTGCTAATTTTAGCTTGCCTACCAGGTAATCATCAAGCCTATTTTTTAGCGTTTTAAGAAGCATCTCTGTTTTCCTTTACCTATCAGTATGTATTAGTAGAATAATATCAGTTTCAAAAAAATTTAAAATAGGGATTACTGCTATCTTTGGAGCCGATGACCGGATTTGAACCGATAACCTGCTCATTACGAATGAGCTGCTCTGCCAATTGAGCTACATCGGCATTAATGTTCATTCCAAATCCGTTTACCCTGAAAGATAAAAATACCAGAAATACATATCTTGCATGCCGGTAGCGTCATTTTTTCGGACTACTTTTCCTAGCATGTTTTTTACCGCCTGAATTTTTCTTATCTTGCCTTTTTTTGGCATCACTTGCAGGAATGCTCTTTTCTGCATCCTTCTGCATGCTCACATGTTCGGCGGCATTTGGGTTACCAAACTCATCAACTTTTACTTTTTCTTTGGTAACTTCTACTTCAGAATACGGAACAGATTTTTTGCTTGAATCCTCAAAGTAAAGGACCAGAGATTTCTGGAGGGGTTCATAGCCACATATTACCCCACACCCGTGACAGGATTTGACTTTTACGCCCAGTTCGGGAGCATTATCTACAAATTCCTGGTAAGAATCATATTCATAATTAAGACAGCACATCAACCTCCCGCAAATGCCGGATATCTTGAGCGGATTAAGAGGAAGGTTCTGGTCTTTTGCCATTTTTATAGAAATGGATTCAAAGTCCGAAAGGAAACTTTTACAACACAGGTTTCTCCCGCATTGACCCAGCCCGCCTATTATCTTAGCCTCGTCCCTCACACCTATCTGCCTTAGCTCTATCCTTATTTTAAAAATTGATGCCAGTTTCTTTACTATTAACCTGAAATCTACTCTCTTTTCAGCAGTAAAGAAAAAGACCATTTTGCTTTTATCAAACAGAACATGCACATCCACTAACTTCATTTCTAGGCCGCTTTCTTTTTTCAGCTCATCAAACTTTTCCCAACTTTCTTTTTCCTTTCTACGATTCAGTTTATCTACAGAGTGATCATAATATGTTGCTTTCCGTACAAGTTTACTCAAGGGGGTTGTTATATCCTGTTCCTTTACCTCTACCATGGGGACTGCCACTTCTCCAATTTCCAGAGCATCCTCAAAATGGCATATTACCTTATTCCCTACTTCCAATTCTATTCCTGCAGGATCAAAGTAATGAATAGTATCGTTCTTTTTAAACATTACGCCTATCATCATAGTCATAAACTCACCTCAATAACCAAGGCTTTTGACTTGAAGAAAAATATTGTCCAGGGCAACTTCAATGTTTAGTGAATAACCCAGGTGCATCCTGTTCTCTTCAATAGTCTCAATTGTCTTTAATATATCTATAATATTTAAATCTTTTAACCTATTCTTTATAAAATTGTAGTTTCTTTCAAAATTTAATTCTTCTCGGCTTGCTCCCATATTAACTGATATAATATCTTCGAGCCAGGCAGATATTATATCAAAAACCCTGCTTATACCCAACTTATTAAATTTAGACAGTTGCCTTTTATGCCTAGACTTAAGAACTTTTATATACCTGTCGATATCTTCCGGTGAGTACCCACTCTGTCTTATTGTATCAATCTCTTTTCCCAGCCCTACTTTTATCCGGCTTTCCATCTTTTTTAATATTTCCCGTATCCTGAGCGACAGATCTAGCAAGGAGCCTTTAAGCTTTTTATCTATCATCATCTCTTTTACCCCGTCGTCTATATATTTTTCGAGAACCCTGAATTTCTTTTTATTTTCATGTACCTCTTCAAATTCAAAGTTCCACTTATATACTAAGCAGCGGGATACAATGGTTGGAAGCATGGCCTGGATATCCTCTGTAAGCAATATAAATACCGATTCAGGGTCAGGTGGATCTTCCAATGTCTTTAGCAGTCGGTTTCCGGACTCTGTATTCATAAGCTCCGATTCTTTTATTATACAGATCTTTCTCCCAGGTCCAGACGCAGTCATCCCAATAAACCTTTGAAGGTAGACAATCTCTTCCGCCCTGAGGATATTCCCTTCCGGTTCAATTACCAGTATATTCGGATGCAGTCCTTTTAAAGTATTACTGCAAATACTACATTTTCCACAACCTCCATCTTTACAGTTTATCGCAACAGCAAAAGACAGCGCCAGTCTGTACAGCTGATTAACATTATTTCCAGCAAACAGATAGGCATGAGAAATACAGTCATTTTTTACCATACCTGAAAGAAAACCTATATTTGACTGGTTTACGTTATTTTCTGTGATGAATTCCAGTTCCTGAAACATTCTTAACTTTCTTTTAGCACCAAGTCCACTTTGTGTTTGACAGTCTCAAACACCTCTTCTATGGGCAGTTCTGCGTCTACTTTTACTATCCTGTGACCGAACATCCCAGCTAACTCCCTGTACCCCTGACAGATATTGTTCTGAAAACTGTCTTCTTCCATCTCTATACGGTCCATGTTGCCCCCAGACAATCTCTTTAAACCGTTTCCCCTATCAAATAATAGAAGAAAAGTGATATCCGGTTCAATTCCTCTTGTAGCCCAGAGGCTCATGTTTATTATTTTTTCTGTACCAAGGCCTCTCGCCATACCCTGATATACTATGGTAGAATCATAAAATCGATCACATATTACTATCTTCCCTGAATCCAGTGCAGGGGCAATGATTTTTGATGTCAGTTCAGCCCGGGAAGCCTGAAAAAGTAGAGTTTCCGCCCTAGGTGACATTCCGGCATTTTTCCTGTTAAGCAGAAGATGCCTTATATTATTTCCTAGACTGGTTCCGCCAGGCTCAATAGTATTCAATACCTGATGCCCCTTTTCTTTCAGATATTCTGTCAGCAATTCTATCTGGGTCGTCTTCCCAGAACCATCAGTGCCCTCAAATGTTATAAAAAGACCCCTTATCATCAATAATCCTCAAGATATCATTTTCAAGATAAAAATAATGATATCTTAATAGCAGTTTTTTTAAAATGGTTAATAGATATTTGAGTATAAGGTCCAGACATATCTTAGGACAACATAATATCATTATAATATGACTTCATTAATCTGAATAAAATATTTTGAGCTCGTCTTGGACCTTGATCTGATCAGTGCCTTTAACAGACTGATTAATTCTTTTGAATGGCAGGTTTATCTAGGAACTTATTTACTGGGAGCCACGATTGGTCCTTACATTTGTCTTTAAACCTTCCCATATAAATTCCTATTCATTTTCTGCATATAGCATTACAATTGGTATTTTTAACAAGTCAATATTGCTTTTATTTCTCCCTCAATTTTAAAATCTGTGGAGTGCGTTTAATTAATTCTTTGGGTTCAGTAATGCTGCTTAATTCAATAATAACAGAACTGGGATTGATGGTAATATCAAGAAAGGTGATAAACACCCATAATACCAGTAAAAATGTAGAGAGCACTGTTGGTAAAAGTTCGCTGTTCTCGGTAACACTTATGCTTATTAAGCAGATATCCGAGACAAAACATCAATTTCCCTTTTATTGTCCTAAAACTATTTCTTGCAACATTTTTTTTTGAATACTATCTTATTTTTAACATTCTTTTCTACACTAGTTCAATTTTTCTATTATATATTAGATTGATTTTGGAACGAGGCAAACATACTATAATCCCACTTATATCAATCAAAATCTCCGATAACAATATTTTATCCAGCAATAAATAATAATTATTTTCATTATAGATTAAAAAGATTACGAATTATAATCATTATCATTTAAAATAATCAAAATATTTAATATAATTTACCTGACATATATTTTATTAAATTAGTGGTTATTAATATCTGTTGAACACTAATTTTCATAATAATTAATTGTAAATAAATATCAACAACAAGAAACGTAAGAGATGACAACAAAAATAGATAAAAGCACAGATAGAATAAAAAATGATATCCTGCAATATATTGAACCAAAAATATATAACTGCTACCAGTGTGGCAAGTGTACTTCCAGCTGTCCCCTCTCAGATGTCTTTGAATATAAGCCAAACCAGATAATAAGGCTGATCCAGTCCGGTAATATCGATGCCATAGTCAATTCAAATTCTATTTTTCTATGCTTATCCTGTTCCATTTGCAGCAACAGGTGCCCTCAGGACATACATATTGCTACAACAATAAATTTCATCAGAAACGAAGCCTGGAAATCTAAGAGATTTAAAATAAAAAGTATTGCAAGATTTTATAGAGAATTCTTGAGAATAGTGGGCATAACAGGCAGGATTTTTGAGCCTGGTCTTCTTCTGAGATTAAATTTACTAAACGGCAGGTTTTTCAATGACATGGATCTTGTACTAGGTATCCTTAAAAAAAGGAAAATTAGGCTTCTTCCAGAATTTGTAAAGAAAAGAAAAAATATCTCAAAAATTATAAATAATAACCTATGATAAAAAAAGAGCATAAAACTGAAAAGCTAAACAGGGTTGCATACTATCCTGGGTGTTCACTGAATTCCTCTGCAATTGATTTTAATGTTTCCCTCAAAGTATTGCTTGATGTTATGGGAATAGAACATATAGAGATAGATGATTGGAATTGCTGCGGGACTACCCCTGCAAGCAATATCAGTGAAGAGCTAGTAGCAACGCTTTCTGCCAGAAACTTGATGATTGCCGGAAAGATGGGTTTGAAAGATATATTAAGCCCATGTGTCTCATGCTACAATAAACTTTATAAGGCTGCTTATTTTATTAATTCAGTTAATAAAATGGAGAATAAAAGGGAAGAAGGAATAAAAAATTCTATATTAAGAACACTCACGGATATGGGTTTTGATACCAGACAGGAATTAAATTTCAAGGTCTATTCCATAATCGAATTCCTTTTTCTAAAAAAAGCAGAAATCAGCGATAAATTTAAAGAACTAAAAAAAGAAAGAGACAGAAATAAAGAATACTCTATTATAAAAAGTCTGACTCCAGCCTGTTATTACGGATGTGCCTTACTCAGGCCTAAAGACGCCTCTAGGTTTGATGATGTCGAAAGACCCACATCAATGGAGGATATACTGGAAAAAGTTGAAATTGAATGCAGGAATTTTCCGTTTAAGACAGAGTGCTGCGGTGCAGCCCTTTCTTTATCTAATAAGGATTCTGTATTGAATTTAAGCGGACAGATACTTAATGCTGCAGCTGATAGCGGCGTGGACAGCCTGATAGTCTTTTGTCCTCTATGCCAGCAGAATTTAGACCTGAGACAGAAACAGATAAACAAGTTCAACAAGACTAAACACCGTATACCAGTCCTTTATCTCACCCAAGTCTTAGGCATAGCACTTGGTCTTACGGACAGACAGGTCATGTTAGACAAACTTTTTATATCATTAAAGAATACTTAAAGATACTAAAATACATTATGTTTATAAAGGAAGATTAAATTGAGAATAGGTATATTTGTCTGTTATTGCGGTTCAAATATTGCAGGTACCGTGGATGTAGAAAAGGTGGCTAAAGAAGCATTGAAGTTTCCTGGAGTTGTATTTACTCAGACAAATCTATATACCTGTTCAGAACCAGGGCAGGACCAGATTAAAAAAGCTATTAAAGAACATGCCCTTAACAGGGTTATAGTGGCTTCATGCTCGCCACGGATACACGGGGTCACATTTATGAGGACGGTAGAAAATGTAGGTCTCAATCCTTATTTACTTGATATGGCCAACATCAGAGAGCACAATTCCTGGATACATGATGATAAAGAAAAAGCAACTCAAAAAGCCCTAGAGCTTACAAAGATGGCAGCCGCAAAAGTATACAGACATAACGAATTATATCCAAAATTTTTCAATCTCAATAAAAATGTTTTGGTAATAGGAGGAGGTATCGCCGGAATACAGGCTGCCTTGGATATAGCTGATGGCGGAAACCAGGTAATAATGGTTGAAAAGGAAGCTTCCATTGGGGGTAGGATGGCCCAGCTAGATAAGACATTCCCAACTATCGACTGCTCTGCATGCATCCTTTCACCAAAAATGGTGGATGTAGGCATGCATGAAAATATAAAGCTCATGACTCTTTCTGAGGTTGTAAAAGTAGAGGGTTCAGTTGGAAATTTCAAGGTAATAATAAAAAAAAGACCCAGGTATATTGATGAAAAAAAATGTACTTCCTGTGGTGAATGCGAAAAAGTCTGTCCAGTAAACTACTCAAATAAATACGAAGCCGGCCTTTCATCCAGAAAAGCTGTATCTAAGATGTTCGCCCAGGCAGTTCCTTCATCATACTATATAGACAGAAGAGGAAAATCACCCTGTAAAAGTGCCTGTCCAGCAAATGTCTCTGCCCAAGGATACATAAACCTCATCAGGGAAGAAAAATATCTGGAGGCTTTGAAACTACACCGTGAAGAAAACCCGTTCACTTCCATCTGTGGGAGAGTGTGTACCCGCCCCTGTGAAAGGAACTGTACCAGGAGCTTTGTAGATGATCCCATAGCTATACTGGACCTTAAAAGGTTTATGGCTGATTACGAATTGAAGCTGGGAGAGATTCCCCTGCCGGTAATGGAAGAGAAGAAAAACAAGAAAGTGGCAATCATCGGTTCTGGTCCAGCAGGTCTTACCGCAGCTTATTTTCTGGCTAAAAAGGGTTACGGGGCAAAGATATTTGAATCACTGCCTGTGACTGGCGGGATGTTAAGGGTGGGCATTCCGGAATACAGGCTTCCCTCAAAAATGCTTGATACAGAAATCGATGTCATAAGGAGAATGGGTGTCGAAATAGAAACAGAACACTCAATCGATAGCTATGATGCTATATGCGAGCTAAAAGAAAAAGATGGATTTGATGCAGTATTCCTTGCTACGGGGGCTCACGAAGACCTTCGGCTTAAATGCAAGGGTGAGAACTTAAAGGGTGTGATACCGGGTATCGATTTCCTGAAAGATGTAGCAATTTCTAAGATGAAAAAGATCAGGGGGAAAGTGGCAATTATAGGCGGAGGAAATGTAGCTATAGATTCAGCTAGGACTGCCCTCCGTCTAGGAGCAAGTGGGGTTAGCATTTTCTACAGGAGGGGCAGAGAAGAAATGCCTGCTCTGGAAGAAGAAATCGAAGATGCAATGGAAGAAGATATAGAAATAAATTACCTTACTTCCCCGGTCAGGATAGAAGGAAAAGATGGGAGAGCTGAAAGACTTATACTTCAGAAAAACAAGCTAGGATATCCTGACGAAAGTGGTAGGAGGAAACCTGTGCCTATAGAAGGAAGTGAGTACGAGTGTCCTGTTGGCCATATAATAGTAGCCATAGGCCAAAGACCGGATGTAGGGTACCTGCAGACTGGTAAAAAGACATATAATCTTACTCCGTGGAATACTATAAAGCTTAAACGAGAGAAGATCCTGATGGTGGAAGACGATGGTGTATTTGCCGGAGGGGACCTCCTCCTAGGACCGGCAACCGTCACAGAAGCAATCGGTCACGGTAAATTGGCTGCTGCTGTTATTAGCAGAATGCTTTGTGGCGAAAAACTTAAAGACATAGAAGAAGATATTATATTAAGGGAAGCAGCTGAAGTTGAATTGAAGCCAGAAGAAGTATTTGATGAAAAACAGCTAAAGTTATTTAAGAAGAAACAAAGGATAAAAGAGAACAGATTAAAATCGTCAGCCAGGGTCAAGAATTTCAAAGAAGTCATATCGCCCATCAGTGAGCAGCAGGCAAACGAAGAGGCAGGGCGTTGTCTTGACTGCGGAATATGCTCCGAGTGTCACGAATGCATAAAAGTATGCGAAGCAGATTGTTTTAACTACAGCCAGAAAGAGGAGCTTGTCGCAATTGATGTGGGGGCTATTGCAGTTGCCACCGGCTTTGATATTTTCAATACAGATACTTACGGAGAATATGGGAGCGGAGAGTTTCCGGATGTCATAACCAGCCTTGAATATGAAAGACTACTGTGTGCTTCTGGGCCCACTCACGGGCACATTTTAAGGCCCTCTGATAGTAAGGAGCCTAAAAAAGTAGTTTTCTTATCCTGTGTCGGTTCTAGGGATATAACAAGGGGAATGCCGTACTGTTCAGCAACATGTTGTATGTACCTAGCCAAGCAGGCCATCCTTACCAAAGAACATATTCCGGATTCACAGTCCTATATCTTTTATACAGATATAAGATCACCCGGTAAGGATTATGATGAATTCATAATGAGGGCAAAAAAAGATGGAACCCAGTATATCAGAGGAAAAGTAGGAAAGATCTACAAGAAAAAAGATAAGCTCACAATTAGGGGTTCGGATACTCTTCTGGGTGAATCTTTTGAAATGGAAGCTGACCTAGTAGTTCTAGCCTCAGCTATGATCCCCCCTATCGGATCTAAAAAACTATCTGAAGTATTAAAAATAACCACAGGACCTTTTGGTTTTTATACAGAAAGTCACCCCAAATTGAGGCCCGTAGAAACCAATACATCCGGTATTTATCTGGCAGGAGCTTGCCAGTCTCCTAAAGATATACCTGCCAGTGTAGCCCAAGGCAGTGCTGTTGCCGGAAAAATCCTTGCCCTCATGTCAAAAGACAAACTGGCAACAGATCCAATCGTTGCAAAGGTAGATCAAACGAGATGTATCGGATGCAATAAATGCCTTATGGTCTGCCCATTCAATGCCATTGAAGAGCTCGATCTCAGGGACAGACAAGTGGTGCAGGTCATCGAATCCGTATGCAAGGGATGCGGTCTCTGCGAGGCTACTTGCCCCATAGCTACTATAAGTCTGAATTTTTTCACAGATGAGATGATACTGGAAGAGATGGAAGCTTTATCAGAATAGATATGAATATGACAAACAAGACAGATAAAACCGAAAAAATACAAGAAAGTCCAGGGAAAAGAAATGGTGAAGTAAATATAGTAGCATTCCTGTGTAACTGGTGCTCATATGCAGGTGCCGATGCAGCCGGGACAGCCAGGTTAAGGCAGCCGGAAAACATAAGGATCATAAGGGTACCATGCAGCGGTAGAGTAAACCCTCTGTTTATTATAAAGGCATTCAATTTGGGTGCTGACGGTGTGCTTGTCTCTGGCTGTCACCCCAATGACTGCCATTACGGCGAAGGTAATCTTTATGCGCGAAGAAGATTTGAATTCTTGAAGAAATTTCTTCCGTTTATGGGGATAGATTCCAACAGGTTTTCTTATCAATGGATCTCAGCTTCGGAAGGTCAGAAATGGCAGAACGTAGTGATAAATTTTGTAAAAAGAATAGAAAATAGAGAAGGAAAATGAGTGTCGAGAATAACTTGAAAGAAAAAGCTGGAGAGATCATGGAAGATCTAGAGCTGCTGGTAGGTTACTCCAGCACTAATCTTCCTTTAAAGGTCGACCCAGTCTTTATAAAAGATAAGGGCGGGATAGACAGCCTGGTCTTTACTAAGACTTGTATAAATAACCTTTCCACATATGCTTATTCCCTAGCCAAGTCTACAGAGGGAAAGATAGGAATGGTATTAAAACCCTGCGACACAAGGTCAATAATACAACTATTATCTGAAGAACTGTTTGAGCGTGATAAGATAAAAATGATCGTTGTTGGGTGCAGCGGTATTATAGCCTACAAAAAGGTTCAGAAATATCTGAAAGGACTGAGAATCATCTCTGGGAAGATCGAAGGAGACTCCCTAGAGGTCGGGACTATTGAAGGCAAGCACAGTCTGAAGTCTAAAGAATTCTATGCAGACAAGTGTTACTGGTGCAAGATATACAATAATCCCCCTCTTTTTGATGAATTCATTGAAAATGAAAAGGAACTGGACGCAGTACCAAGGGAAAAATATGAAGACCTGGACCAGTTTGAAAGCATGGGTCTAGATAAAATTTACAGTTACTGGGAAGAGCAATTCGGACAATGCATCAGATGTTATGCATGCCGTAATATATGTCCCCTGGAAATCTGTAGAGAAAGGTGCATAACCCACCTAGAAGTGCCTCACTGGCAATCACAGAGGATAAATAGTGATGAAGGAAGGTTTTTCCAGTTGATAAGAGTGATGCATCTTGCCGGAAGGTGTACTGGATGCGGAGAATGTGAAAGGGCATGCCCTAAAAATATACCCATTTCGAAGCTCATGAAAAAATCTGGACAAATCATAGAAAGGTTGTTTGATTACAGAACCGGAGAAGATCCTAAGAAGCGGCCGCCGCTTTTGACTTTTAAAGATGTCGAGGAAAACATTAAAGAGGAAAAGATTGTGTGAAAACTACAGGTTTTATAAAAAGTAAAGCCCTGATACCATGGATTGAAAGTATCAGGGAAAAATATAGAGTCTTTTTACCGGTACAAGATACGGAAGAAGCACGTATTGATTTTATGGATTATGATGATTTTCTAAAATTGGGTAGCAAGGAGAAAAAAGAAAGACATATTATAAACTTCTCAGAAAAGACTCAATTAAGTCCTAAAAAGGTATTTTTACCATTAACTGAGAAATTATTTGATTTCGAATATATAAAAGACACAAAAGATCCTAATAATGTAAGTACTGATATAACCATCACAGAACCGGATAAAAAAGACCTCCCTATATTATTGTTCGGAGCTAAACCATGTGATATTGACGGCCTGAAGTGTCTTGATATATTCTATGGTGAAGGCCAAAAAAAAGATGCCTATTACCTAGATAAAAGAAAAACCAGCATTCTTGTATCCATAGGTTGCAATAGACCCTTCCCCGACTGTTTTTGTACATCAGTAGACGGACATCCTTTTAATTTCGAAAATGCAGATATCGGCCTAGTAGAGACAGATGAAGGTTTTACGATTGTCAAAATCGGTGAAAAAGCAAAAAAAGTCATTGATGAAAGTAAGAGATTCATCAGCAGCAACCCGCCTGATAAGGATTTTGAAGAGGTTATAGACAGCTTCGTTCAAGAATCGGAACAAAAACTGAAAGAGCACTGGAAAGGAATCGAAAAAAGTGAAATATCAAAAATAATGGATAGGTCTATGGATACGGGCCTATGGGACAGGATAACAGCCAAATGTATCAGTTGCGGTGCATGCACATATGTATGTCCCACCTGTTTTTGTTTTAATATAAGGGACGAACAAAAAGGATTAAAGGGTGAAAGGTACAGATGCTGGGATTATTGCATGAACAGTCATTATACTCTTGAAGCAAGCGGACACAATCCCAGGAACGAAAAGAGTAAAAGATACAGGAACAAAGCAAACTGCAAATACAACTATAATATTAAAAGAAGTAATAATTATTATTGTGTAGGCTGCGGAAGGTGTATAGAGGTATGCCCAGTTTCTCTAGATATTAGAGAAGTCATTGATTTTATAATAGAAACTGATAAAAAGACACCTATAGAATAAGGCTTTTTGATGAATATGAAAAATAGAAGTATACCAATAAATAGAGACAGGGATACTGTTAACCATTATCTCCCTATTATCTGCACTGTAAAAAAGATAATCAAGGAGACTCCAAACATCGTCTCCCTGCAGCTGATTATAGACAATGAAAAAAAACGGAAAGACTTCTATTTTGAGCCGGGTCAAGTGGGTCAGATATCTGTCTTTGGCTTTGGTGAATCGACTTTTGTCATAAATTCACCTGTATCAAATAAAGATTATCTACAATTCTCAATAATGAAGGTGGGAGTAAATACCACTGCTGCCCATAATCTCAGTGAAGGTGATAAAGTGGGGCTCAGAGCTCCCCTGGGAAACTGGTTTCCCTACCACAAGATGGAGGGTAAAAATATAATCTTTATAGGAGGAGGGATAGGACTGGCACCACTGAGACCACTTATCTGTTTTATTCTTGAAAAGAAAGAGAAATATGGGAAATTGACTTTGCTGTCTGCTGCCAAGACTCCTGATGATTTTTGCTTTAAATATGATATCAGAACCTGGGACAAGTCAAAGTCTATAGATGTAGTATCTACCATCGATACTGCATGTACTGGGTGGACCCAGGAAGTGGGACTCTGTCCAAGTGTACTTGAAACCTTAAATCCTTCACCTTTAAATACTATAGCCATCACTAGCGGACCTCCCATAATGATAAAATATACATTAATGATTTTGGATAAGCTTAATTTTAAAGAAGACATGATATACACCACTCTTGAAAGAAGGATGAAATGCGGAATAGGAAAATGCGGCAGGTGTAATATAGGTGAGAAATTTGTTTGTGTTGACGGTCCTATCTTTTCCCTGGCAGAATTAAATGCCCTTCCGGAACCATTTATGTAGTGACTATATCATTAAAACTGCCGTGAGCTTTCATACTTTTTCTTCATATGTTCCCTAGCTTGGTACATAAATGCTTCCAAGCGGGT
>Ga0187827_10004014_pt1 | contig 18437 bp, 15 predicted proteins | sample ETNtaG_39_FD_167969 | JGI IMG/M metagenome (GOLD analysis project Ga0187827, IMG submission 167969) | Marine microbial and viral communities from oxygen minimum zone, Eastern Pacific Ocean - ETNP2014_SV_150_PacBio MetaG (Illumina Assembly) | ecosystem: Environmental > Aquatic > Marine > Hypoxic... | reverse complement strand
CAAGGTGTCGATACACCAGTTTCTTGGTTTCGGCGATCGCCAATGGGGCTACCGATTCAGACAGACGCTGTATATAGCCGCAGCAATGTTCCACTAGCTCGTCCGGCGGTACCAGCTTTTCTACCAAACCAAGACTAAGCGCAGTTTCAGCATCGATCCTGTCACTCATCCACAGCAGGTCTAGGGCGCGTCCCGTGCCCATTAGCCGTGGAAGAATCCAACTGCTCCCGTGTTCTGCAATCAATCCTCGCTTGAGGAAGATGGTCAGGAAGCTGGCTTTGGTAGAAGCAATCCTGATATCACTCATCAACGCCAGAACCAGACCACCTCCGGCCGCCACACCATTTATCGCTGAAATAACCGGTTTTGGAACCTCAAGCAGGTAACTGAATATGCCTGGTAATTCCTCAGTTTCCGCTTTTTCCTCTTCTACTAGTCGCCCCTTACCCGTGACCTCCGCCAGGACCTGTGCATCCAGGCCCGAACAGAACCCGCGCCCCTCTCCGGTGATCACGATACCCACGACATCCACATTCGCAACCGACTGGTCAACTGCTGATCGGATTTCGCTCATCGTATGATAGGTCAGTGCATTTAGCTTCTCTGGTCGATTGAGCGAGATCACAGCAGCGGGTCCTTCTATCCTGTATTCAATATCAGTAAAGTCACTCATCGGAGATTGATCCTCATGCCACACAGGTTGATTTGATTCTCACTGCAGTCAAGACCAGCCTGCCTTGCAGCTTCCAACACGGCGCCGACATCGACGGTCGCTAAATCGATTCCACCCAACCCCTCCGGACGTCCATCCGTACAGTGCACGAATCTCAGAGTCGCGTTATCCAATTGAATCGTTGGGACTTCGTCAACATCCTGGACGGACATTTCAGCAATCTCCGCCCAGCGATGGGCCACTGCCTGCGGATCCTCGCACTGGAGTTCGGCAGCCAATATGCCGGTTACCCTTGTCTCCGCTTTTGCCGATTGCCAGTCTTCGCCCGCAGGCTCCCAGGGACCATCAACGTCGTGTGCGCCTTCCCCCAGCTGCTCATCAATTTCAAAAAAGGAACCACCTGTATCCTTCGGGTGAAGCTGCATATTGCGAAACACTTCGGATTCGAACTGATTGACAATCCGAACACCCAGGTTCGCTACCCTTTCCCGCCTCGGCTTATGGTCATCACATTGCGTGATGACCATATAGCCACCATCACCACCGCGCCGTTCCAGATAGCGACCGCCTGTCGTATTTTCCTGAATTGGCGCCACCACTTCGAGGAGTTGATCGCCTATTGGAAGCAAGGCATTCTCCAGGCCAAAATGGGCAACCCCAGGATCTCGAAAGCAAACTCGAAGACCAAGCACATCAATCAGCTGCTGCTCTACGAGCGATAGTTTTTCGGCAATCAACGCGATTTGTCTGAGTCGTAACCACATTCTTTATCTCCTGATAGTCAGATACACAATAGCAAGCACTAAGGTACGGGAGCGAAGGCCTTGATCACAGGCCTTCCTCCCTTTCCGGAAGCCAAATCATCGCAATCGAACAGGGCACTAACAGCGTAAGAAAGAGCCTGAAGGCATAATCATAACTCTGAAAAATGTCAAAGATCCAGCCACTGCAAATTGACCCAAAACTCCCAATCATGAGGAACATATTCACAAAACCGAGCACACGACCAAATGAAAATGTACCAAACCTGCTGGCATACATTATTCCCATCATCGGCATCACCCCGCCCGTTGCGAACCCCTGCAGTGAAGCTGCCAAAACAAGTTCAGTCCATCCCGGTGAGCCCTGATATAAAACCAGAGACCCGGCGAGCAGTATCACCATTAACCAATAGAGTTTGCGGTGATCAACGCGATCACCAAGCCCGCCAAACATGAACTTGCCGAATATCATGGTCAGTGAGGTGACTGCTATCAACTGGGCTGCCGATGCCTGATCAAATCCGAGATCAGCGACATAAGCACCAAGATTGAACTGAACACCACCGAAAGCAGCGTTTATAGGGATAAGTCCAACCACGGGGATCCAGAACATGCGAGTACCCAGTATCTGACGACTGGTCCAGGCCTTAAGGTCTAATGCCTGCACTTTTAGGCCTGATTCTTCTCTCGCTCTTGGTGGTGCTTTCAAGGCAAAGAAATTGAGCGGTGCCAGGATCATCAGGGACAATCCAGATAACACCAGCAGTGAAGTCTGCCATTCGAAGGCTATGATCAGCTCTGCTGTAAGCAGGGGAAAAATAAAACCACCCATGGAGGTTCCGGATGCAGAGATCCCAATCGCAAGACTGCGATTGCGTGTGAACCATTTACTGACCAGGGTCTGTGAGGCCAGGGTCCCGCACAGCACTAGACCGACTGGCAGGAAGGTGGCGTAGAGAATCGCTACTTGCCAGAAGTGTCGCGCCTGTGACAGGCCAAACAATCCCAGACTGATACTAATGACGCCAATGATGACCAGCGTTCTAATGGAATATTGATCAAACAGGCGACCAAGAAAGGGGCTTGCCAAACCAACGGTCGCCTGGAGGCAAAATATGGCGAGCATCATCTGGCCACGACTAATCGCAAACGCCTCCAGCCAGGGTACGACGAATAGGGTAAAACAGTAGATGATGATACCCACACTGACAGCCTGGTTTACCAGCGTCAGGGCAACAATAGTCCAGCGATAATGGGGGGAAAGGGGCAATGTAGAGGGTACTGTTAACGCAAGGTGCGCAGTCTAGCAGATACCTGATTTGTGTCTCTGACCTTTTCCATGCTATCTGCTGTTAGCCGGGCGTATGGGGGCTGGCGATTTTCGCAGGGAAAATTGCACCATCTTGTATATTTCTACCCAAAATAACCGCATTCCGGGGTAAAAAATACGTCAAATCAAACTTTAGTAGGCTCAGTTAGTAATATGGGCTATACCGTGGCTGAGACTTAGGACATAATGCAACGCGTTATACTTATCACTAGTTTAAAATCGATATTTAAGCTGCCTTAAAAGGGTATAGCGGTTGCCTATTTATTAGGCAAACAGCCTAGGTCACATAAAAAGTGACCGGAAAAATAAAACCTACTAATGGGGAAGGTAAATGAATCTAACCAAAAAATTTGTGCTATCTGGCGGTGTGTTCGGCGCCATAGTACTGGCTCTCACTTCGCTGCCGTCTGTGGTTTATGCTGCCGACAGAGCGATTGAGGAAGTTATCGTCACGGCGCGCCAAATGGAGGAAACGCTACAGGATGTACCTGTAACGGTTTCTGCCTTCTCGCAGGAAGATATGGCACGATATAACGTCCAGAACCTTGCTGATGCATCCAATCTCGTACCGGCTTTTAATATTTACCAGGGTGGTTCCGGCAATGGCTCCAACCTTTTTCTTCGCGGCATCGGCTCGAGTTCCATCAGCTCCGCTTTCGACTCCTCTGTGGCGGTCGCCATTGACGGCGTGGTCGCCAACACAGGCAGGATAATCCACAACGCCTACCTGGACATGGCCCAGATAGAGGTATTGAAAGGACCACAGGCCCTCTACTTCGGTAAAAGTGCGACCGCGGGCGTGTTATCAATTACCACCAATGATCCTGGTGACGAATTGGAAGTTATTGCCTCAGCCGGTTATGAAACCGAGACGGACGCGACCTATGCCGAATTCATTATCTCAGCGCCACTTGGCGATACCTTTGGCTATCGCTTAGCTGTGGGTTGGATGGATACAGATGAACTCTTCAGGAATAACTCGCCCTGGGCGGTCAATCAGGACCTAACTGAGGAGTCTACGAACCACCGTCTGACCCTCTTGTGGGATCCAACTGACAACCTGCAGATGCGGTTCAAGTTGAACGACTCCAATTACAAGAACGATGGCCCTGGTTCCATCACCGAGAGGCACTGCGTGGATGGGACTGCCCAGTACAATAAAGGCGGAGTCGTCGGACCAAGCCCAAGCTTCTATGAAGATTGCGAGATTAATGGGACGACAGCTCGTTCGGATCCTTGGCCCAATAGCTACGTGGGCGATATAAAAGGCAAAGACGGTGGTGATGGACCCGGGGTACCTTACCTCGACCAGGACCTGCTACTGACATCCCTTGAGATCGATTGGCAGTTTAGCGACACCCTCGATCTGACCTGGGTTACCGGATGGATGGACCAGGAAACTAACGACATTGGCCAGTACTGCTACTGTGCATCCGGCGTGCCCGGTACAACGGCAAAACCAACTGAAGCTCTCGGTTTCTTTGCTTCCTGGTCGCAGAATATCTACGAGGGATTCACCCAGGAACTGCGTTTAGCCAGCGACTTCGATGGTTCATTTAACTTCATGGCAGGCTTCTTCTACGAGGACGCCCACCAGGAGTTCAACACGGACCAGTACGCAGTGAACCTCACCCGCTTGTTGGGCCCGGACCCCGTTACCGGCATCGGCTCAGACTGGCGCAAAGACCACACGCTGGACACGGAAACCTATTCGTTTTTCCTCGCTGGTTACTGGGAGCTCAGTGACTCCATCGAAGTCACAGCGGGCGCCCGCTACACGGACGTGGAAAGAGACGGCTATATCGACATAGTAACGATGCATGCCATGGGTGTTGCGATATTGGGCTTTCTGCCCGCAGGCAGCCAGATTTCAGGCCTCCACTTCGAGGACGATAATATATCGCCTGAACTTGCTGTTACCTGGCACGCCACTGATCAGTACACCTTCTACGCCGCCTACAAGGCTGGGTACAAGCCAGGCGGCGTTGACAACAGCGTACTACCAAGTGCGTCGCTTGATCCAAACGCCACCAGCTACGACTTCATTATCTACGAGTCCGAAGAGGCAGACGGCGGAGAAGTAGGCATGAAGTCGGTACTGCTTGACGGCAGCATGCGCCTCAACGCGACCATCTATCACTATGTCTATGAAAACCTTCAGGTACAGCAGTTCGACTCCCAAGCCATCCAGTTTAATACGGAAAATGCCGGTGAAATGACCACCAAAGGTTTCGAATTCGACGTCTTGTGGAACACACAGGTAGAAGGTCTGTCACTGCGTGCGGCCTGGGCCTTTACTGATACAGAGTATACAAAGTCCTTTTTTATTGGCGATAACGACGTTAACGGTCTAGGTCGTGAGTGGACTCCTGATGTTGCCGGGAATCTGGGTCTGACTTGGGATGTCCCTCTAAACAATGACTGGACACTGAGTTTCAGCGCTGACTTACGCTACAGTGACGACTACGTTACTAATTACCCGGAATGTGATTCAGGTGATCCCGCGACGGGGGCTGTTGGCTGTAAGGATGTATCCACCATCTGGACCCCGGGCTTCGCCTGGAAACAGGACAGCTTCTGGCTGTATGACGCATCAGTGCGGCTGGCCTCAGAGCACGTTGAACTATCCCTGTCCGGTGTGAATCTGGCCGACGAGCGGTTCATATTCCACGAACGCTCCATACCAGGCAACATACCTGACATGAGCGGCGCAGGAACGGCCCTTCAGGACAATGCCCGCTACGTTAACCAGGGTCGTAAGGTTACCCTTAGGGCAACGTTTAGGCTCTAGGTCTGCTCTGTCCCTCAAGCTCTTGAAGAGGGATAATGAAGTAAATAAAAAAGCCACCCAAGGGTGGCTTTTTTTATACTGTCCTGAATCTTCAGGCTGTCGGTGATTTATTATTGAGGCTGTTCAGCAGATCGATATTAGCCGATTGCAAATCATCATCGAGACTTTTAAGGGCTTCCTTGTCCTTCTCAAACCCTTCCCGTATGGATTCCATACGCAACTGTTCACGAATCTCATCGGTACCGATTTCATTTTCAATGTCTGCTTTCAGCTCGGCAAACCTACGCCTTAGCTGGGCATACCAGCGGCCCGCCTCGCGCAACTGCCGTGGCAGGTTCTCAGGCCCCGCTACTAGCAGTGCAACGGTGGCAATAAGCAGCAGTTCGGTAAACCCTATATCGAGCATTATGGTTTCTATTATCAGTGAGCAGCCTGATGGCCCTCATGATCCTTGTTGTAGATACCTTTGGGTAGAATCGGTGCCCGCTCGGGTCTTAACTGAGCATACCCGCTGTTCCTCGCTCCCTGCTGAACATCATGCGGATTATGGCACTCGGTGCAGACCCACCAGCGTTTCTTGCCCGTTGATGCCCATTCGCCGATGCGCTTGCCGTGAATACCATCGCGCCAGTCCCGATAGATAGGCCCATGACACTTGCCGCAAAGCTTCTGTGGTTCATCAAAACTGACCTCATTACCGAAATTATCCACCAGCTTATTACGCGTATCACTATGGTGACAGTCAAGGCACCAGATGCCACCTCTGCCATGCTGGAGATCACTTGCGTCCGGTACGACATCCCCGTGCATAACCAGTTTACGGGGATTCGGATCATCATTCTTAACCGGGAAGGTGCCGTTATGACAGGCAACGCCACAAACCGGCAGAAAACCCAGTTGCGGCGCCCTTGGTTTGACAACCGCCTCACCTTTTGAATAATCCGCTTCAATCTTCATCTCACCCATTGGTTCAGTGCCATCAAAGGGATCACCCCACCAGAGCACCCCACCCGCCCTGGGCGAACACTTGACGTTGGGCAGTCCTTCAGCGATTTCCGTCTTCTTGACCTCAGAGCTGCCCTCGCGGCTCTCAAAACAGACAGTTTCCTCTTCGGCGAAGGCAAGGGGCGAACTCGCCGCCAGCACCCCAAATAGCACCAGTTGATTCATCTTCATGAAAGCCATGTCTCGAAACCTATCTAAATGTCCAGTTCGATTATTCATTTGCCTGTTTCACCTCACCAAGGAGAATGCCGATCGCACCCTTCAGTAGAATCGTGAGTATCAGAAAGCCAATCGCCCAATTCCCCAGGCAATTGCTTATCTCGATAAGGGTGGGCGAATACTCGGTAAATTCACCAATAGGCGTCGGGATAGAGCCTGGAATAAGCAGCCCCATTCCCTTCTCAACCCAGATACCCGCAAACAACACTGCACAAATGAAGGGCAGCACCGTGTAGTTCTTGCGAACCTTGGGAATCAGCAGCAGCACCCAGCCAACAATCAGAGCAATGAGCGACACCCAGAACCAGATTACCAGGTTGTTCAGACCATGCTTACCAAACATCAGGTATTGCAACCCACCTGAATGTTCAGTCGGGTGATAGAGTTCCGTTACCACTTCTGACATTGTCAGGAAGAGTGCAATGGTAAGGCAGGCCACAACAATCGTAGAAAGCATGTCGATGGCCTTGTCTTCAATCCACAATGCCGTTTTATTGCGAATAATGAGAAAGATGATGATGATGAGTGCAGGGCCTGCGGCGAAGGCAGTCGAGATGAAGCGAATAGGCATCATACCGTGATGCCACATGGGTCTTGCCGGCATGGTATTGATCAGGAACGCGGTGATCGTATGAATACTGATCGCCCAGACAATTGATACAAAAATGAGCGGCAGGTACCAACTGTTGTTAAGTGGTCTGCCTGTATACTTTTGATAGAGGAAATAGAATCCACCGACAAAGTTCAGCAGCAGATAGATGGTCAAAACCAGGGTATCCCAGGTCAACATTGAATTTGGCCAGTTGAAGATGCCGATGACCGGTACCATGTGCCAAAGCCTCTCCGGCCTCCCCATATGGGACATGACAAACAAAAGGCACATCACCACTGCGGCGATCGCAAGCATTTCCCCCAGCACCGTGACCTTATGTAGTGGCTCATACTTATAGACATAGGCAGGGAAAACGACCGTAACGGCCCCTGCGGCAACACCCACCAGAAAGACAAAATTTGCCAGGTAAAGACCCCAGCTCACCTGGTCAGTAAGCCCGGTCACAATCATTCCCTGCGTAAATTGCTGGTAATTGCCGTATGCCCAGGGGATGAGGAAGAGTGCGAGAAAGCCCATCCATAAATAGAACTGCTTGCCGCCTTTAGCTACATAGGTGACATAATCGATGGTGAATTTGATTAGTGTTGTCATGGCCTTTCCCCCTAATCCGTGAAGTAGAAAAATTTAGGATAGGTGTTTACTTCAGCCTTGAGCCGGAACACTCTCTTTCTATCGAGTACTCTTCTTACTTCACTATCGGGATCCAGCAGGTTGCCAAACTTCCGCGCTCCTACCGGACAGACTTCAACACAGGCCGGATAACGGCCATGGCGAATCCGTTGGATACAGAAGGTGCATTTTTCAACCACACCCTTCATTCTCGGTCGATTGCCCAGGTAGTGGGTCTTGGGATTCATCTCTTCTTTGGGTAATTTTGGCTCGCCCCAGTTAAATCTCCGTGCCCAGTAGGGGCAGGCGCCGATACACATTCGACAGCCGATGCACCAGTTATAATCAACGACGACAGGGCCATCAGGTTCGCGATAAGTCGTTCTTACCGGGCAGACCTTCACGCAGGGAGGCTTTTCACACTGCATGCAGGCGATTGGCATATAGTGGGAATCTGCCTCAGGTACCTTTTCGGGTTCATAGTAGTGCTCACCTTCAAGAACCACACCTGCCGCGCTGTAGGCATTGCCACCAACCTGAATGCCATAGTCACCGGGATACCCATCATTGAGTTTTTCCTGGGTGAACTCACCCTTCTCCATCTTGAGTACTCGAATCCACTCGATCTCCTGCTCATCACCGCGGGTCTGATTGTTCTCCTGAACGCAGGCCTTAACACAGCGGCGGCAGCCGATACATTTTTGAATATTGAGGGCATAGCCAAACAGGACACCCTCCTGGGCATCCGTGCCATCTACCGTGACGTTCTTGCCATATTCTTTGGAATAACGTTGCTCCAGACGCGAAATGGACTCCTGCTTCTCCTCATCGGTCATCAGCCGATAGGCGCCTTGAAAGTGTTCCGCCCAGCTTGTGTTTGCCTTGGCATCATCACTACCAGTGACCAGCGCAGCAGTGCCTACCAGTGAGGCAGCGCTTAACCCGGCGCCCTTCTTTAAGAATCCACGACGTGACTCCGAGGCAGGGGCTTGATCTTCAGTTCCGACGGGGTTCCACTGCTGTATGGGGTTTCCAGCCGATGCTGGATCACCAGTAATATCAACAACAGGTATCTTTTCTTCTGGCACGACATTCCTCCACAAACTGTATATATCTCAAAGGATTTAGCTATTCGCCACTTTCGAAGGCCGACCAGCAATAGGGTCAGCGATCAGGGTAAGCTGGAAAATAACAGATTCGAGATTAAATTCTTTGACCTAGATTAAGTAATGTTGCGTTTTTAATCGTTTTGTTAATATCGTACTATTGCAACATGCAACTTTTGGCATAATTTATTTGAGAACTCACCAAACGAATCCAATGAACCCGAAAACAAAAATCTATTTCGGTCCACCTATCCACGTGTTGACGGAAGGTCAGAACAATACGCTGGAAATCAGCGGGAAGCTGAATCGGACGGCTGAACGATATATGGAAATTATGAAGGATCATGGTTTGGAGTTGGCCGAATCTGAAAGAGCATGCTTGACACAAATCTGTGATTTCGGTTTCATGGCGCCCTATGAGATTCGCGAACTGCCAATCGACGTCAGAATGACGAAGTTTGAGGCAGAGGGTCTGGATAAAGAATGCCTTGCTCAAAAATTGGAAGCAGCCTCCATCGCGGATTTAATTTCAGTTGTTGAAGACCTAGGATTCTAATGACACCAAATTCAGAAATAGCGTTCACCAAGAACGAATCAGATCGTGCCGATTCTTTCTCAGAAATCTGGGATGTTGAGCTAAACAAAGTCTTCGCCGACGTGGCTGATTATTATGATCGTGCCAATACTGTTGCGAGTCTGGGTATGCTGGGTATCTGGCTAAAGAAATTTGTCGCAACCATCGATGTCCAGCCAGGGAACAAGGTTCTAGACGTCTGCGCAGGGACCAATGTAATGGGCATCACCATGCTGAAGAAGGAGCCCAACCTTGATGTCCAGGCAATGGATAGAAGTCCCGATATGCAGCGAGTCGGCGCGGAACGGGCCACTAAACGTGGATTCACCATCAAATCCGACATTGGTGATGTGCACCAGTTACCCTATCCTGATGATCACTTTGATGTGGTAACCCTGCAGTATGCCTCCCGCCACCTCCGTATTCTGCAGGTGTGTAAGGAGATTCACCGGGTGCTCAAACCCGGGGGTCATTTTTATCACTGCGATATGTTGCGTCCCCAGAACCCTATCGTCGAGAAGGCTTATTATGCCTACCTCTATTTCTGCCTGAGATTCACTTCCTGGTTGTTCAGCTCCAACAAAGCAGCGCTCAATTGCCAGGATTATTTCATCGAGGCACTCAAGGTGTTTTATTCCGCGGAAGAACTGTCAGACCTGATGCGCACCGCGGGATTTACCACCGTCGAACACAAGCGTGTCGTGGGCGGAATGGCTGCCTTTCATAAGGCCGCCAAAGCAAAGTAGCAGAGTATTGATGGGCTGTATATTTGCAGTCTGTCCGGACGGCTACAGACTCACCCCATGGCGGGCGGATAAATCACTGAGCAGGCCAGAAAAACTGGACCTTAGCTGCGGTTTATCATGCCAGTTTTCCATGAACCTGTGGAGATCACGGCTAAAAGCGCGCTCAAAGCTCTGTTGATTTTTGTGTTCTTTCATTCCATCCAGGTCAATCATCACCGGACCCTTGCCAGTCATCACAAAGTTAGTTGCTTTCAGATCACCGTGAGAAATCTGCACATCGGACAACTCCTGAAGGATTCTGGCTATGGCTTCTAATTCACCCTGGAGATCAGGGCTCAGGCTCATGGATGCATCGGGTCCCTCGATGAACTCAGATATCAGGTAGGCCGATGATCGTAAAGGTCCGATCCGGTTTTCAATCATCGCAACCGGTTTCAGTGCTGGGATTCCAAGGAATTCCAATCGATGCGCATTCTTCCATGATTGCCAGGCACGACTTTTGCGGAAGATTTTCATTAGTCCATGCCAGGGATTCTTAATGTTATATCGCTTTACCACCAGAGAACGGTCAGATAGTCGCACCAGCGCGACGGTTGCTGAATTGCCGTCCTTGAGCAGCTCGCCTGCCTCGATAAACCTGTCAGGTGTCGTCATCAGCTCTGCCAACTCGGCGCTATAGGCCTGTCTCTCGCAAACCTCATATCTGGTGAACCTTGTTCGACAATGGAACCGAGTGCAATCTCGGAAGGTCTTGTTAATATAGTCAAGCTTCCGAGATTCCCTTAGTCTCTGTACTTCATTTTCGAATTGCCCTAGTCGCCCTTCAATAATTCGCCAACCGCGATATTCCATATACCGACTGAATACATCGTCTATCAGTACGTCAAAGCGCGGGTAAAGCTGTGCAAAGAAAAGCGCAAGATTGCTCAGACCCTGTTTTTCTGGCAATGGTGCCTTGCCTCTTTGCTCTACCGCCCCACCATCAATAGTGTTGATTTCCCCTTCACTGAGAAGAAAGTTGTCAAGGTGAATATCATGTTGAACGACGCCATGATCATGCAGTTTTGCGAGGATTTTTGTGACTTGAATAAGGATGTCAGTCTGGCTCGCCGGTTCATGAGACAAGGTCCATTGCTGCTCAATATTGACAACATCCGGCAGATAGCGGAATGCCAACAGGCGTCCATTGTCGAATTCACCCTCCCACAACAGTTCCGGTGTCCTGACACCCGCACGTGCGATCGCAAGCACTCCAGTCCGTTCCCGTAAGGCATACTTGGCAGCGGACTTGCCGAGGAAGGTTTTCACCAGAATCTGTTCGCCTTCATATTCCGCCAGGGCCACTATTCTTCTTCTGGGTAAAAGGCGAAGCACCTTCAAATAGGACAGCTCGACTTTATCGGCACCAGGCTTGCGAACGACAAGCCGAAACGGCGTTCGCACATCGCGCTCGGCGTTGATAAGGTTCCTTGCGTCAAACGTATTCATGACTATCCCTGATACCCTCAAAATACCTGGTCATGGATTGGCTCTCTCGATCATCGTCTACCTTCAAAAAAAGATAGAATTCGCCCAATTTTCTTCTTATGTGCAGAATCCAGCCTGTTCAGACCGGCATAGCGTAAATAGAATTTCAGCCGCTGGGTTCTGGTAAGTGCGCCTTCAGCAATCATATCCAGGCAGGCCAGGTCTTTGATTACTCCTCTTCTTCGCAGCGGTGCCAACTGCCATCCTCTTAGTTGCCTTCCTGCCGGGCAGTCAATTATATATACCTCGGTATCATCCTCACAACTTGCAAGGATATTGCGCCACTTTAGATCAGTATGGACAAACCCATGCTCATGCATGATACCAACATGGGTCGACAACCGATCAATTAGATTTTCAACCCAGGCCCTGCGCTTGAAGCAGGAGTTTTCCTGCTTGAGCAGTTTTAGAAGATCAGTAGCTCCGGCAACGCCTTCGGTTACGATTATCCCTTGCCGGGCACCCACCAGGCGCGTTTCTTCCCCATAGGCCACCAGTCTGGCCGTTGGTATACCGAAATGTTCGAATAGCTGCGCGTTCTCCCACTCCGCCCGCACGCGGCTGCGTCCGATGAAGTGCCGAAGGAATCTGCCACGGCTTTCATACCGCTTGATGTAGTAGTGCCTGGATTCGACACTAAGTATCATCAGGTTGCTCATCCAGTTGCCATCCAGCACTGTTCCCGCCTGGTTCCAAGTCTTTGAAAATGAAGAGAAAGCCTGTGATTCTGCATCGGACACACCACACAACTTCCAGCTGACCTTAGTTTCCATTCGACCTGCCTGGCGTAGCTCTTTGATATTGCAGATTCGAGATCCAGTCTGGTAATTCAGTTTTGTCCTGTAGATACAGTCGTTTTGCTCGCTCTATTACAGCAGACCAGAAATCCTCTTCTTTTTGTAAAATCTCACGTAAGGGGAGTCCGGAGTAGATTTTCATGAAACGAAACAGATCGCGTTTTGTAAGCTCAAGATGGAACGATGAGAACAACAGCGCACCAATATCCTTTACTCGCCAGCGAAGCGGTGTCTCACTTCTGATTTGTGCTCGATGAAGATCAATAAGATAGACAATGGGTACTTCCTGTTTACTCGATGCAATATCCAGCAGGAAGTGGCAAATATAATAGTCCCTGTGGTTCACCCCGTTGTCATGCAACAGTTTCGATACAACTGCCAGCTTCTCCAGCAACTTCCGTTTTAGCGTAATGGACATCTTTCTGCTACAGAAATCTTCGAGACTTACGGTATTTTCGAGTTCGCGAGTCACGACGCATGACTTGATTTTCGCGGGGTTCCACCCTTCACTAACATAGGCAACCGGGGTCATGGTATTGACTCCCAGTTCCTTCAGCCTGCGCAGTGCTTGCCACTCATTTGAAGCACCGAGTACCGGTACTCTGAATTGCACCAGGTTCTTTAGTATTTCACCCCATCCGACACCAAAATGAGACTTGACGAAATATCCCTTTCCCTTCCACTCGAAGCGAAGCGTTTTCCTGTTGTCGATTTCCCTGTATATCTCGCCTTCAAGTTCGGACAGCGAACGAAAAAGATCAGTGGAATCAACACACCCTGTGAGATCGTCAGCAAGATGTTGCATGGATAGGACCCTTGAGGAGATTAAGGTTCATCTGTCTGAGCTGATTCTAATTAATGTAGGAAGTGATAAAGCCTGCCGCTCTCTCTGGCATGCTGTAGATGTCAGCTACCTTTGAGTAGGCAAGTCCATTTTGTTTCCACGATGGCCTCTCACCCGAGGTCATCATATCGAGAAGCAATTCATTGAAATCACCTTGCTGGAAAGGAGAACAGACCAGTTTCCCGGCCTTGGCATCAGTGACATGGTGTGCATAACCACAAACATCGGTCGCGAGCACCGGCAATCCGGCCACGATGGCCTCGAGTATTACAGTACCGGTATTTTCCATATAGGCTGGATGCACCAGTAAATCAGCCCCCAGGAGGAATCTTGGTATGTCAGTACGGCCTTTCAATATCGTTACCTGACTTTCCAGATGAAGGCGGGCCGCCATCCGCCGGAAGGACCCCGGTGCATCCTGACCTATGGCAATCAACCTGGTCCTGCGCCTTATCGAATCGGGTAAATCACGCATACCTAGTAGAATCCGATCCAATCCTTTTGTAATAAAACCGGAGCCGACCATCAGCAGAAGTTTTTCTTCCTCTCCCATCGAGAATTCCTCACGAAGTCCGACACGAATTTCTTCGCTGCCATCAGGCGCCATCCTGTCCCTGCCTATACCTGGCGGTAGCAGGTGAAAGCGCGACAGGGGAGTATTGTAGTGTCTAAGAAAAATTGGCTTTTGAACTTCAGATATCATCAGGATCTTGGTTTCAGCTGTAGGTTCAAATACGGCTTTTTCTGAACGAGAGAAATGCCTGTAGCGGGGAATAGATCGGTACAACCTTCCCCGCTGGGTCTGTGCTTTCTCTTCGTAACAGGAGTCTGCTGCATAATATACATCCAAGCCAGGCATCTTGTTAAAACCGATAACACCATCCGCGGGGTCACAGATGAGGTGACGCCCCACCCAATGAGAAAATCTCCTGTATCTCGAATGATTAGTTATGGCGGTAACAGGCACAATGATGACCTCGAACCCTGGGGGAATTTCTCCCTGCCAAAGCAAGGTGTAGACTCTTATTTGATAGCCCCGCTTCTGGCACTCCTCGGCTATGCGTATAAAGTCCCTCTGCAGACCGCCAAAAGGGAAGTACTTAAAAAGGCAAAAGGCAAGAATCAGCGGCTTTGACTTCTCAAGCTTTCGCTTGGCAGTAACGTTCTCTATGATTTCAGTTGCTTTCTTGTGTAATGAATAGATATTGGCAGTATTCGCAAATTGTTTGGCATTTAGCCTCCACTCATCACGCCTGTCGCATTCAATCATTTCCAGCAGTTTTTCATTGAGTGCAACCTGCTTGAACGGGCTCTCAATCAGGCAACCAACGTTAGCCTCGGTCACATAGTGTCCCCAACCACAAATATCCGTTGCCAAAACGGGAAGCCCGGCAACGATTGCCTCGAGCAGGATAATCCCCGCATTCTCATCAAGTGCAGGATGTAACAAAACGTCACTGGCCAACAAAAATTCTGGCACATCATCGCGACCCGATAAAATTGTTACTTGTTTTCGAAGCCCCAACGCGAGAACCACCCTCTGAAATGGGGCTGGATTGTCCTCGCCTATTACAAATAGCTTTGTTCTTTCCCGAATACCTTTTGGCAGTGACCTTAGCGCATACAGCCCCCTATTGAGTCCCTTCTTAATAAATCCCGATCCAACCATCAACAATACAATTTCATCGTCTGCCAGACCCAGTTCCCGGCGCTTTCTGGCCCTTATTTCTTCCCCGTTATTAGGTGCGATTCGATCTCTGGATATGCCTGGTGGCAAAAAGTGCAGTCGATCTGATGGAGTCTGGTAGTGCTTTTCGAAGAAGGGCTTCTGAGTCTCAGAGATCATCAATACTTCGGTATCGCAGTTTTCTGCAAATACCGCCTTCTCGAATTTTGCGAAATGGCGATAACGGGGTAGCAGACGATACAGCCAACTCCGCTGGGTTTGCGCCTTCTCTTCATAACAGGAGTCAGCAGCGTAGTAGATATCAAGATCCGGCATCTTATTAATACCAACAACGCAATCCACGGGATTACCACGAAGCGCATCCTGAATCCAGTATGAGAATCTCTCATAAAGTGTATGGTTAGTCAGAGCATCGACCGGCACGATGACCACATCGAACCCCTCTGGAATATCACCACGCCACACCAGCGTGTATACCCGGATCTGATGACCCCGCCTTTGACACTCTAGAGCTATGCGAATGAAATCTCTTTGTAAACCACCATACGGAAAGTACTTATAAAGGCAAAACGCCAGTTTTACTCCGGTGGATGGTTCACTTTGAGGATCTGTGACTGTAACGCTTGCCAAACAGCCTCCGGGGTTATGTGCTCAATACATGGAGGATAGATTTTACTCGAATTGGCCTCAACCGGATACCGGCATATTCTTTTTCTGCAAGGAATGCATGGTAAGTGATCGCTAACTAACACTGTCTGCAGGTCTCCGTGAATACCCGTCAGTGTCGGATCAGTAGCGCCGTAGATAGCAACCAGTGGTAGACCCAACGCACTGGCAACATGACCAAGGCCTGTATCAACGGAGACTGCCGCGGAGCAGGTACCCATAATCGAGATGAGTTCGGAAAGGGGTATCGAAGACAATCTTGTCGCTCCAGTGTTTGCAGCGATCGCCTCTGCACGTCTCGACTCTCCCTCGTTACCCGACGGAATCAGCACCTCATAGCCCTCTTCGATAGCCATACGGCACAGGGAACACCAGTTTGCGACCGGCCACAATTTCGAATCCCAGCTTGTGCCATGCAGAAGTATGATGGTCCTTGATCCCTGTGAGTCGACGGTCGCAGGTTGCAAACCATAATCCACCAGCCCACCAGATTCATAGCCAAGGAGCCGGGCAAATAGCTGACGCTGACGTTCAACAGCGTGTAGATTTTTCTTAACGGTTATCGTCCTGCGATAAGTTAAGCTGGCAAGAGATTCACGAGCGGATTGCCAACTGAATCCTGATACAGACCCTTTCGCTAACATACCAACAATGGCGCTCTTTATCAGCCCTTGCCCGTCAATGATCAAATCGTAATGATTCGCCTTGAGGATTCGACAAAATTCCGCAATTTCGCCGCTTCGCAAAGAAGCAAGCCAGTTCTTTCTCCACCGGCGAATTGCAATGGGAATCACCTCATCCACCTGCGGATGCGTCTCTGGAATACATTTGAAGCCTTCCTCGACCACCCAGTGGAACTTAAGGTTCGGGAGCTCTCGCCTTGCCTCCACGACAGCAGGCAGCGCATGAACCACATCTCCCATGGAAGACATTTTAACGACAAGGACCTTCACAAAATGTTGTCCAGCACCTTATCAACCACACGATGCAGCCGTTGGGGCTGCAACCTGGTCAGGCATTCCTTGTGATCAAGAGGGCATGTTCTTTCAAAGCAAGGACTGCAGGACAACTCTCTGCTGAATATTTCCACCTTCTGCGTCAGTGGCGGTGTAAAGACTGGAGATGTAGAGCCATATAACACGACGGTTTCACAACCCATCGCCGATGCAATGTGCATAAGTCCTGAATCGTTGCTGACTACCAGCCTGGAAATAGCCATCAGGTCGACAACATCGACCAACGTCGTCTTTCCAGCTAGATTGTGGCAATACTCGGTCTTTTCAATGCCATCACAGATCCTTTCCGCTGCCACATCATCCCTCGGTGATCCGAATATCCATACCTGTAAACCATTTTCTATACCGTAGTTGGCCAAACTGGCGTAATGTTCTTCGGGCCATTTCTTGGCGTCACCGAATTCTGCCCCAGGACATATACCCATCACCGGTCGTTCCTGGTCCAGGTCAAGTCTCTTAAGACATTCTTCCTGGTTTCTAGGATCAAGCTTGAGTTCAGGGTAGGCAATATTCGCCGGATCTTGCTCATCTCCCAGGGCGACGAAGCGATCAATCATCCGGGGTAAGCGCTGTTCATCCAGTGAACGAATATCATTTAGCAGGAAGTAGCGCATTTCACCCAGGAATCCGGTTCGCTTTCCAATCCCGGCAAAAAATGGCACAAGTGCGGATTTGGCTGAGTTAGGTAGAACAATAGCCTGCTCGTAATCATCAAGTGACCTGGCAAATCGCCGACGATACAAGGGTCTCAACTCACCATGGGACATTTCAAAAAGAATACTCCGGCTAACTTCCGGCATCCTTTTGGTCACGGCTAATGCCGCCGCGGGAGCCATCACGTCAATCGTGACGCCAGGTCTGGTTGAAAGGAGCGACTTAAAAAGTGTCTGCGCCATTACCATGTCGCCGACCCATGAGGGACCCACGACAAGAACTCGATCCATCATTCTCTCAACTGCTTACCAGGGTCGACCATTCGGGATGTTCAGATCTCCTACCCATCACCTGGTCAAAATACATGGTCTGAAGTTTTTCAGTAATGGGGCCACGACCACCAGCTCCGATCAAACGGCCATCGAGCTCCCTAATCGGCAATACCTCCGCTGCTGTTCCAGTAAAGAATGCTTCGTCGGCGATGTATACTTCATCCCTTGTGATACGCCTTTCTCTGATTTCAAGATTCAGCTCGGCAGCTAACGAAAACACGGTATCCCGGGTAATTCCCTCCAGGCAGGAAGTAAGTTCCGGGGTTACAAGTTTCCCATCTTGCACAAGAAAAATATTTTCACCACTGCCCTCGGCGACATAACCCTCGTTGTCCAACAACATGGCCTCCTCACAACCACTGTCCAGCGCTTCCCTTAGCGCCAGCATGGAATTTATGTAGTTGCCGTTGGCCTTCGCTTTACACATGGTTATGTTGACATGATGCCTGGTAAATGAAGACGTTCTTACCTTTATGCCGTCTTCTCC
>Ga0187827_10004013_pt1 | contig 18447 bp, 14 predicted proteins | sample ETNtaG_39_FD_167969 | JGI IMG/M metagenome (GOLD analysis project Ga0187827, IMG submission 167969) | Marine microbial and viral communities from oxygen minimum zone, Eastern Pacific Ocean - ETNP2014_SV_150_PacBio MetaG (Illumina Assembly) | ecosystem: Environmental > Aquatic > Marine > Hypoxic... | reverse complement strand
TTTTAGTGTTAAATTTTTTCCATATTAAATTTTCTAAAAATTCTGGAGCAGATCCTATCCCCAAAAAACCTAAAATCTGGTTGCCAAAAAATTTAAATTGATTTAAAGATATCCAAGAACCCATGCTTGAGCCAACTAGAATAAATTTATTTTTTTTTATAATTTTATTAATTGCTATTTTTATCTCATTTGTCCATTTACTAATATTTCCATGTGTAAATTTACCTGAAGATTTCCCGTGTCCAGAATATTCTACAGCAAGAAAACCTATCTTTTTTTTGTTACAATATTTTAATATTTTTTTTGGTTTATCTCCTTCCGAATCAGACATAAATCCGTGAAGAAAAACAACATATGGCATTTTTTTGTATTTATTGGTCAAATACCTAATTTTTTTAGATGATGCTATTTTTAAAAATTTATATTTATTCATTAAAGTTTATCTGGGTAAATTCTTAATATATAATTCTATCAAATGTCTTCTAAATTAAAAGTTTTACAAGTTATTCCAAAATTAGGTTATGGAGGAGCTGAAACTGGATGTTACGATTTGGCTCATTATTTACACGAGCAAAATGCCAAATCATATATAGTCACAAGTGGTGGTTCTTTAATAAAATATATAGATAAAAAAAAAGTAAAATTAATTAGATTGCCTGTTCAAAGTAAAAACCCCATTCTTATTTTTTTAAATACAATAATTCTAACAGTAATTATTTTGTTTTGTGGAATAAACATTGTTCATGCAAGAAGTCGTGCACCTGCTTGGTCATGTTTTATTGCTACCAAGATTACTAGAAGAAAATTTGTTACAACCTTTCACGGAACTTATAATTTTAATAGTTCAATCAAGAAATTTTATAATTCGGTCATGGTAAAATCCGATTTAATTATTGCAGGATCAAATTTTATTTTTTCTCATATTAATGAAAATTATTCTAATCACTTAAATAAGAATCAAAAACTATTAACTATATTTAGAGGAATCAACTTAGAATATTTTGATTCAACAAAAATAAAAAATGAAGCTGAATCAAAACTAATGAATGAATGGAAAATAGATAAGACTTTAAGTTTTTATCAGAAAAAAATTATTCTTTTTCCAGGAAGACTAACTTCTTGGAAAGGTCATGAAATGTTTATTGAATCTTTAAATATTTTTAAACAAAAAAATCCTGACAAACTTTTTTATGTAATTATTTTAGGAAGTGACCAAGGAAGAAAAATATATAAAAAAAAAATTCAAAGACTTGTTGAGCAGCATAGGTTAGTTCAAGATATATTATTTATTGATAATTGTGAGAATATGCCTTTAGCTTACAAAATTTCTGATATTGTTACAAATTGTTCTATTGAACCAGAAGCCTTCGGAAGAGTGGCAGTAGAAGCTCAAGCTATGAAAAAGGTAATAGTTGCAAGCGATATTGGTGGATCAAGAGAAACTATAATTAACAATAAAACAGGGTTTTTATTTAAAGCAGGTGATGCAGTTGCTTTAAGTGATATACTTTCTCATATATTTGAATTAAATGAAACAACGTTGAAATCTATGGGTAACGAAGGTAGAAAAAATGTAATTAATAAATTTAATGTTGAAAAAATGTGTTTTTCTACTTATTCAGAATATAAAAAATTAATTGCATAAATGCCAAATATAAAACTACCTGATGGAAATAATTTAAGCTTTAAAAGTAAAGTAACTGGCTTACAGATTGCTGAAAAAATTAGTAAATCACTTTCTAAGCAGGCTTTAATAATAAGTGTAGACGGAAATTTAAAAGATTTAAATTGCGAAATAGATAAAGATTGTTCAGTCAAAATTTATACATCAAAAGATAAAGAAGGATTAGAAACAATAAGACATGATACAGCACACATATTGGCAATGGCTGTACAAGAACTTTTTATTGGAACACAAGTAACTATTGGACCAGTAATTGAAAATGGATTTTATTATGACTTTGCAAGAAAAGAACCATTTACAGAAGAAGATTTAAGAAAAATAGAAAAAAAAATGTTAGAGATTGTAGAGAGAGATGAGTCTACTCATAGAGAAGTATGGAAACGTGACAAGGCTGTAGAACACTTTAAAAAAGCAGGAGAAATTTATAAGGCTGAAATAATTAAAGATATCCCAAAAGAAGAAGAGGTTTCCGTTTACTTCCATGGAAAATGGCACGATCTATGTAGAGGACCTCATTTGACTTCTACTGGAAAAATTGGAAAATATTTTAAACTTACGAAAGTTTCTGGCGCCTATTGGAGAGGAGACTCAAATAACGAAATGCTTCAAAGAATTTATGGAACTTCTTGGCCATCACAAAAAGAATTAGACGAATATCTGAATAGAATTGAAGAAGCTGAAAAAAGAGATCATAGAAAGTTAGGCAAGGAAATGGATTTGTTTCATTTTAGGGAAGAAAGTCCAGGCTCAGTTTTTTGGCATGAAAAAGGGTGGAATTTATTTCAAAAACTAATCTTTTATATGAGAGCAAAACAAGATGAAGCAGGATACAAAGAAATAAATACTCCAGAAATTTTAGATAGAACTTTATGGGAAAAGTCAGGCCATTGGGAAAAATTTGGAGCCAATATGTATACATCAACAACACCTGATGAAAAAGTATTTGCAATTAAACCAATGAATTGTCCTGGATGTGTTCAAGTTTTTAATCAAGGATTAAAAAGTTATAGAGATTTGCCACTTAAGATGTCAGAATTTGGAAAAGTACATAGATATGAGCCATCAGGTGCTCTGCATGGACTTTTAAGAGTAAGAGCCTTTACACAAGATGACGCACATATATTTTGTTCTGAAGATCAAATTACAGAAGAATGCTTAAATGTAACAAACTTAATTTTAGAAATTTATAAGGATTTAGGTTTTGAAAATGTAATATTAAAATATTCGGATAGACCGAAAGTGCGCGTTGGCGATGATAACGTGTGGGATAAATCAGAAAAAGCGCTAATCGAAGCAATTAAAGCCTCCAAGCTTGAATATAGCATAAATAAAGGAGAAGGTGCCTTTTATGGACCAAAAATAGAATTTGTATTAAGAGATGCAATTGGAAGAGACTGGCAATGTGGAACACTTCAAGTAGATTTAAATTTGCCAGAACGCCTTGGAGCTTCATTCGTTGATAAAGATGGATCAAAAAAAGTTCCGGTTATGCTACATAGAGCTTTGTTTGGATCTCTTGAAAGGTTTATTGGTATATTAATTGAAAATTATTCTGGAAAACTGCCTTTTTGGATATCACCATTGCAAACAGTAGTTATTCCAGTATCAGCAGAATTTGATAATTATGCAAAAGAAGTAAATAATAAAATTAAAAAAGAAGGAATTACTTCAGAAGTTGATCTAAAAAATCATAACTTAAACTATAAAATACGAGAACATTCCTTATCAAAAATACCTATTTTGTTAATATGTGGAAAAAAAGAAGTTGACAGCAATACATTAACTATTAGAAGATTGGATTCTAATAAACAAGAAAATATGGATTTAGATTTATTTATAAAAAAACATTCTGCTTTAAATAAAGTATACTCAAAATAAGTGGCAGTCTTCAAACAAAATTATTTTCAAAGAAGAACAAGGGATAGAGGTCCTAAATCAAATAATAGAATTATATCTTTAGATGTTCAAGTAATTTCAAGTGATGGAGAAAACTTAGGTATTTTAAATACAAACGAGGCTATAAGAAAAGCCAAAGAAGAAGGCTTGGATTTAATCGAAATTGCTCCAAATGCAAAGCCCCCAGTGTGCAAGATAATGGATATGGGTAAGTATAAATATGATGCTCAAAAAAAAGCAAATAAAGCAAAGAAAAAACAAAAAAAAATTGAACTAAAAGAAATTAAACTAAGACCAGTAACAGAAGTTCATGATTATACTTTTAAGATTAAGAATGCACAAAAATTTTTATTAAAAGGAGATAAAGTAAAATTTACAATAAAATTTAAAGGAAGAGAATTACAACACTCGCATCTTGGAAATGAGCTTATGGACAAAATAAAGCTAGATATGAATGAAATAGGACGAGTAGAACTTCAACCGAAGTTTGATGGTAAGCAGATGATTATGGTAATTCAGCCTTTATAGGCAATAATTGATGTTGTAAAATAATATTAATATTTGTATAAACCCTCAGAATTATGCCAAAACTTAAAACTAAAAGTTCAGCAAAAAAAAGATTTAAAATTACAGCCAAAGGCAAAGTAGTAATGTCCCAAGCCAACAAAAGACATGGCATGATAAAAAGATCGAATTCACAAATTAGAAAACAAAGAGGCACAACGATTATGTCAAAACAAGATGGCAAAATTGTTAAATCGTATATGCCTTACAGTTTAAGAGGATAAAATGGCAAGAGTTAAAAGAGGTGTAACAAGTCACGCCAAACATAAAAAAGTTCTTAAGGCTGTTAAAGGACAATGGGGAAGAAGAAAGAATACTATAAGAGTTGCAAGACAAGCAATGGAAAAGGCTATGCAATATGCCTATAGAGATAGAAGAAATAAAAAGAGGGATTTTAAGTCATTGTGGATACAAAGAATTAATGCAGGAGTAAGAGCTGAAGGGCTAACTTATTCAAAATTTATTAATGGATTAAATAAATCTGGAATAAAAATAGACAGAAAGATTCTAGCAGAAATAGCATATGATAATCCAGAAGCATTCAAAACTATAGTTAAAAAAGCTCAATCTGCTTTAAACTAATCTTCTCTATTGTTTTTCTGAACTTTAGAAATAATCTAGTAAAATGTCAGATATTATAAAAATTAAAGAAGAATATCTAAATAAGCTTAAAGATAATTTAGATCTCAACAAAGTTAATCAATTAAAATCCGAGTTGTTAGGCAAGAATGGAAAAATTTCAAATGAATTTAAAAAGATGAATTTTGTTCCTGCGGAACATAGAAAAAAATTTGCCTCAGATATAAATTTAATAAAAGATGAACTACAAAGCTTAATTGAGAGAAAAATTCAGAATATTGAAATTAATGAGATAAATTTAAAACTTCAAAATGAACAAGTGGATGTTACTTTGCCAGAAAGAAGTTTTAGTCGAGGCAAAATACATCCAGTATCACAAGTCATAGATGAAATATCTTCAATATTTTCTGAAATAGGTTTTAGTGTTCAGGAAGGTCCAGATGTTGAAAATGAGTACAATAATTTTACTGCTTTAAATACACCTGATGATCACCCCGCAAGAGATATGCATGACACATTCTATTTGGATAACAAAAAAGAATTTTTACTTAGAACTCATACCTCTCCTGTTCAAGTCAGAACAATGTTGAGTGGCAAGCCTCCATTTAAAATTATTGCTCCAGGAAGAACTTATAGATCTGACAGTGATCAAACTCATGCACCAATGTTCCATCAGGTAGAAGGTCTTCATATTGATAAAAATATAAATATGAGTCATCTGAAAGGATGCTTAAATTATTTTATAAAAGAATTTTTTGAGGTTGATAAAATTAAAATGAGATTTAGACCAAGTCATTTTCCTTTTACAGAGCCATCTGCTGAAGTTGATATTGGTTATGAAGTAAAGGATGGTAAAATAATTATATGCGAAGGAAGCAAGTGGCTAGAGATTTTAGGATGTGGCATGGTTCATCCAAATGTACTTAAAAATGTTAAAGTAGATCCTTCAAAATTTCAAGGATACGCTTTTGGTATAGGCATAGATAGATTGGCAATGCTTAAATATGGTATTGATGATTTAAGAGCATTTTTTGAAACTGATTACAGATGGTTAAATCATTTTGGATTTGATCCATTAGATGTGCCTTCAAGTTATAGAGGTCTGAGTAGATGAAATTTACGATTGATTGGTTAAAACAACATTTAGATACAAAACATAATGACGAAAAAATAATTGATAGATTAACTAATGTTGGTCTTGAAGTAGAGAGCTTTGAAAGTCAGTCATTTGAACAAGATGAATTTGTTATTGCGAAAATTGTTAATGCTGAGCAACATCCAAATGCTGATAGATTAAGTGTATGTGATGTTGATATAGGGAAAGAAGAAATAGTAAAAGTAGTTTGTGGAGCTCCAAATGCAAAAAAAGATCTAATAACTGTATATGCACCACCTGGTGCAGTAATACCAAAAAATCAGATGAAATTATCTGTAAGCAAAATTAGAGGAATAACTTCATATGGAATGCTTTGTTCAGAATCAGAATTGAAATTATCAAATGAAACTGAAGGAATAACTGAACTACCTCCAAAAAAATATAATAATCAAATTGGTAATAAATATTATAAAAACAATAGTCCAAAAATAATTGATCTTTCAATTACTCCTAATAGAGCTGACTGTCTTGGAGTAAGAGGGGTTGCTAGGGATCTAGCAGCAGCAGGTGCTGGTAAGTTGAAAAAATTTAATGAGAATAAAATAAAATTTAAAGGACTCCAAAAAATCAAAGTAAAAATTACGAAAGAAAAGAATCAAGGATGTTCTGCATTTGGGAGTTGTTTAATTAAAGATATTAAAAATACTGAAAGTCCAAAATGGTTAAAAGATAAGATATTATTATTAGGTCAAAAACCAATCTCAGCAATAGTGGATATAACAAATTATATAATGTTTGATTTAAATAGACCACTGCATGCCTATGATGCAGATAAAATTAATGAAGGTATTATTGTTAGAAATTCAAAAAAAGGTGAAAGTTTTGAAGCTTTAGATAATAAGAAGTATACGCTTCAGGATAATATGTGTGTAATATCAGATAAATCTGGCGTTTTAGGACTTGGAGGTATAATAGGTGGAACTAGATCTGGAACAGGGCTAGACACAAAAAATATTCTATTGGAGTCAGCTTATTTTAATCCAAAATCCATAAGAAAAACTTCTAAATTATTAAATTTAGATACTGATGCAAAATTTAGATTTGAAAGAGGAATCGACCCAAATTCAATTGAAGAAGGACTGGTTAAAGCGGCTACATTAATCCAAAAAATATGTGGTGGTAAAATAAGTAAACTAGATGTCCAAAAAAATGAAACTTTTAAGAAAATCCAAATAAGATTCCCTATAGTTTTGTTTCAAAGCGTTACTGGCTTTAAAGTTTCTGAAAAAGAAATAATGAAAATCTTAACTGATTTAGGATTTGCAATTAAAAAAAAGAATAATGATTTAAATCTAACTGTTCCTTCCTGGAGACCCGATATATTGCAGCCAATTGATATAGTAGAGGAGATAGTAAGAATTAAGGGGTACGATCAAATCGAAACAGAATTACCTGAGAAAGTTAGAGAAAAACCAACACTTAATAAAAAACAAAAATTATTTCACTTTTTACAACGTTCTGTTGCATCAAAAGGTTATTACGAGACTGTAACTTGGTCGTTTACAGATTCAAAAATTAACCAATTATTTAAAGAAGATAAGAATGAAGTAGAAATTGTAAATCCAATTAGTTCTGATTTAAATGTTTTAAGAAATTCAATTTTTTCTAACTTGATAATTTATTTAAAAAAGAATTTAGATAGAGATTTTAAAGATATCTCACTTTTTGAAATTGGACCAATATTTAATGGAAATAAACCAGGTCAGCAAAAAACAGTTTTAGCAGGCTTGAGATCTGGCAAAGTGTCAAGGCATGATTGGATAGAAAATGAAAGATTAGTTGATGTTTTTGATGCAAAAAGAGATGTAATTCAAAGTTTAGTTGAAGCAGGTTTTGATCAAAATAAGCTTCATATTGATGATAAAACACCAAGCTATTATCACCCAGGTAAATCAGGAACTATTTATTTAAATAAAAATGAAAATAATCCAGTTGCATATTTTGGAGAAATTCATCCAAATATTTTAAAAAAAATTGATATTAAAACTGAAGCTTTAGTATGTATCGAGATTTATATAGATAATATAAGAAAAACAAGTAAAAAATTAAAAGATCAAAAAGCTCAATATCAATATTCAGATTACCAAAAGTCAGAAAGAGATTTTGCTTTTGTAATTGATAAAAAATTTAAGGTACAAGATTTAGTTAGTATAATTTCTGAAATTGATAAAAATCTAATTAGATCAGTAAAAGTTTTTGATGTTTATGAAGGAGAAAATATACCAGATGATAAAAAATCAATTGCTTTAAATGTTACAATTCAATCTTCAGAAAAAACTTTAAATGATGAGGATTTAGATAAAGTTAATCAACTTATAATTTCAACTGTAGAGTCAAAATCTGGTGCGAAAATAAGATCGTAATCATGTCTATGATTGATAATATCAGAAATTTTGCAATTATTGCTCATATTGATCATGGAAAATCTACAATAGCAGATAGATTAATTCACAAGTGTGGTGGACTTACTGAGAGAGAAATGAAAGCTCAAGTTTTAGATTCTATGGAAATAGAAAGAGAAAGAGGAATTACAATTAAAGCACAGACAGTTAAATTGCACTTTAAATCAAAAGATGGAAAAGATTACATTTTAAATATAATAGACACACCAGGTCATGTAGATTTTAGTTACGAAGTAAGTAGGTCATTGTATGCTTGCGAAGGTTCAATTTTGATAGTTGATAGTACACAAGGAGTAGAAGCTCAAACATTAGCAAATGTATACCAAGCATTAGAGATTAATCATGAAATTATTCCAGTTTTAAATAAAATTGATTTGCCAGCATCTGATATTGAAAAAACAAAAAAGCAAATAGAAGATGTTATAGGAATTGATACTAGCAATGCAGTTTCTTGTTCAGGAAAAACTGGGGAAGGAATTGATGAAATTTTAGAACAAATTGTTGAAAAATTACCTCCACCAAAAGGACAAAAAAACAATGATTTGAAATGTTTATTGGTAGATAGTTGGTATGATTCATATCTAGGAGTTGTCATATTAGTTAGAGTAATTGATGGTCAAATTACAAAGAATATGAAAATAAAAATGATGTCAAATAATGAAGAATATATAGTTGAAAAAGTTGGAACATTTACCCCAAAACCAAAAGATATTAACCAACTAAAATCTGGTGAAATAGGATTTATAATTACAGGAATAAAAAATTTATCTGATACTAAAGTTGGAGACACAATTTGTGATGCAAATAAACCTTTAAAAGAAGCTTTGCCTGGATTTAAACCAAGTAAACCAGTTGTTTTTTGTGGTTTATTTCCTGTAGATAGTTCGGAATATCAAAAGTTAAAAGATGGTTTGGCAAAACTTCAGCTAAACGATTCTAGTTTTTCATATGAAGCTGAAGCATCTTCAGCACTTGGTTTAGGTTTTAGATGTGGCTTTCTAGGACTACTTCATTTGGAAATAATTACAGAAAGATTAGAGAGAGAATTTGATATAAATTTGCTAACCACTACTCCTGGAGTTGTTTACAAAGTTCACCATAATAAAGGAAATGTTATTGAATTACAGAATCCATCAAGCTTACCAGACCCAACTCATATTAATTTTATTGAAGAACCATGGATAAAATCTACAATTATAACTCCCGATGAATACTTAGGCTCTATAATCAAATTATGCCAAGATAAGAGAGGGATACAAACTAACTTATCTTATTCAGGTAATAGAGCTGTATTAAACTATGAATTGCCTCTTAATGAAGTAGTTTTTGATTTTAATGATAGATTGAAATCAATGACAAGTGGATATGGAAGTTTTGATTATGAAATTATAGAACATAGAGAGGGAGATTTAGTAAAACTTGGAATTTTAGTTAATTCTGAACCAGTTGATGCACTTTCTATGATGGTGCATAAAAATTTTGCTCAATCTATTGGAAGAGAAGTTTGTGAAAAACTTAAAGATTTAATTCCAAGGCATAATTTTATGATACCAGTTCAAGCCGCAATAGGAGGAAAAATTATTGCAAGAGAAACTATAAAAGGTTTTAAAAAAGATGTTTTAACAAAAATTCATGGTGGTGGAGCAAGAGATAGAAAAAGAAAATTGTTGGATAAACAAAAAAAAGGAAAAACAAGATCTAAACAATTTGGAAGAGTAGAAATACCACAAGAAGCATTTATTGGTGTCTTAAAAATAAGCAAGCAAAATTAGGATGATATTTGATTGTTTTTCATACTTAGATGAAGATTTGCTGTTAGATGTGAGACTAAACATTTTAAATGATTATGTTGATTATTTTGTTATTGTTGAAGGTAATAAGACGTGGCAAAATAATCCAAAAAAATTAAAGTTTGATTTAAATAAATTTGATAAATTTAAAAAAAAAATAATTTATGTGCCTGTAAAAGATTTGCCGGATGGACAAGATCCCTATTTGCGAGAAAACTTTCAAAGAAATTGTATTTTAAGAGGTTTAAATAATTCAAATGATAATGATTTAATCATTATCTCTGATTTAGATGAAATACCTAATCCAAATGAGATCAAATTATTTAATCCAAAATTAAAATATGCTGCTTTCAAACAAAGACATTTTTATTATAAATTTAATTTACAAAGTGAAAAAAATCCTTTTTGGATTGGTAGTAGAATATGCATTAAAAAATTCTTAAAATCTCCACAGTGGTTAAGACAATTAAAATTTAAAAAAAGACCTTTTTGGAGAATAGATAAAAGAAATTTAAACAATATAATTGAAAATGGGGGATGGCATTTTTGTAATTTAAAAAGCCCAGAACAGTTACTATACAAGTATCAAAATTTATGTGAAACTAATGATCCAATTCATTTCAAAGAAGAGATAGATAAAAAGCATTTAAATATTGATGAGATAAAAAAAAAAATTATTTCTTCAAAAGATATTATTGGAAGAAATGATTCTTTTAGAAAAGTAAATTTTGACTCTACATTTCCTGACTACATTATAAAAAATAAATTAAATTATAAAAATTTAATAGAATTATAAAAAAAAATTTTTTTCAATTGGAATACATAAAACATTTTCATTGATTGCAAAATGAGTATATTTCTTTTCTTCTAGAAGTTTCATTAAGTTAGTTAAATTTTTTGTATCTGCATGAATATATTCAAAAATTATAATCGGTTTTAAGTCTACATTAATCAAAAAATCGTAAACAATGTTTACATCATATCCTTCCGCATCAATAAACAATAAATCAAGTTCATCTAATTTATATTTATTAATTAGTTCTACTATTTTTAATGAATTTATTTTTTTTTGTGTAATATGTTTTTTTTTCACACCATGTTTAACCAGATGTTTTATTTCAAATGAATTTATTCCTGGAATATGATCATCATATAAATGAATGTATTTTTGATTTACAGTAAATAAAAATTTATCTTTTTTATCAACAGTAATTGCTGAATTTTCAAAAAAAATATTTTCATAATTTTGATAGTTTTTTTTTAAACTAGAAAAATACTCTTCTATTGGTTCAACTAAGACTGATTTAACTTTATATTTTTTAATAAAATAGTTTAAATCATCAAATCTCAAGCCATCATTTGCTCCTATTTGAACTAAAGAATTAATTTTTTTTTCATTAAAATATTTTCTCAAAAAGTTTGAAGTTGTTAAAATAGAATTTTGTGAAATTAATCTTTGGTTTTTATATAATTTTTTTTCTAATATTTTATATCCAAAGGCCTCTATTGTTTTTTTAATTAATTTTAACATAAATTAATAATAATAATTATTAATTTACTTAATGCTATTAAATTCTATGATATTGCTCTAGTAGGATTATTATATAAAAATAAATTTTATCACATGCCAAACGTATATTTGTGTTCATTTGCTAGCCCCGATCTAAACTTAAGTGTTAGAAGATTCCAAAAGCAGTCTAAAGAATTAAATTTTTATGATGGAATAAAAGTATTTAGTCATAAGAATCTAAGTTCTGATAAGCAGAAACAAATTTTATCATTTTTTCAAAAAGGACAAAAAAGACTACACGGTTATGCTTGTTGGAAGCCTGAAATCATTCTATCGTATCTAAATGAAATACCTACAGGCTCTATTTTGCAGTATAGCGATATTGGATGTCATTTTAATTATAAAGGAATAAAAAGATTAAATGATTATATTGAAATTGCAGGCAAGAATAACATGCTATCTTTTAAATATAATAAACCTAGTTTTGATCTTAAAGAAAACTTAAAATTTCAGATCTATTATGAGTATCAATATACTAAAGCAGATAGCTGGAAATACTTAAAAGTTAACCATGACTCTGAAATATTAAAAACGGAACAAATATGGTCTGGTACAATATTTTTTAAAAAAAATTCTTATGTGGAGAAATTTTTGAATGAATGGGCATATATTTGTCAGTTTAGTAAATTAATTGATGATAGTGAATCGATTGAGCCAAATCATTCAAACTTTATAGAACATAGGCACGATCAAAGTATTTTTTCAATCATGTGTAAAAAAGAAAAAATTTATAATTTATCCGCTTCAGAATGCGAATGGGCAGAATTTGAAAATAAAAGAACGTGGAAACATTTAAAAAATTATCCAATTTTGGCAAAAAGAGATAAAAAATTTAATTTTATTAAAAGATTTATTAATCGACAAAAAAAAAATATTAAAAAACTTTATAAAACATGAGTAATTTAGAAATATATTGTGTAACAAATAAAAAACTTTCATTCCTTGAAAATACAACTTTAAAATTAGCAGCAGTAGGAAAAGATATTTTCTCAGACAGATATTTAAAATGTGATAATAAAATTAATATCTATGATCGAGAAAAATATTATTCTGAATTAACATTTCACTATTGGTATTGGAAAAATTGTTTAAATGATTCAAAAAAAGATTGGATTGGGTTTTGTCAAAAAAGAAGATTTTGGATAAAATCAGAAGATGATAAAAAAATAATAAATACAAATAATTTAAATCAATATTTATTAGATAAAATTGAGTCAAAATTAAATGATTATGAAAGCATTATATGTAATCCAATTTATGTTTCTGGAGCAAAGAAAATTAAAATGATGAAAAGAGGTTGGAGAAATTTAATTAAAGACCCTTTAATTCTATTTCAAAAACAAAAGCAGACTATTGCATTTCATTTTGATATGCATCATGGACATAATAATCTAGAGAAAGCAGCAGAATTACTTGATGAAAATGATAAAAATCAATTTGTTTCTTATATAAATAATAATAATTTTTATAATCCACATATTATGTGTATTGCAAGACCAGAAATTCTAGAAAAATGGTTTAACACACTTTTTCCTTGGCTAGAAAAATGCGAAGAAGTATTTGGTTTTAATGATTTAAAAGACTACGATACTCTTAGGTTATATGCATATCTAGCCGAAAGGTATTTATCATTTTGGTTTAAAAAATATACTAAATATAAAGAACAGCCTTGGGTAGCGCTCAATTTATAAAGGAGAGATGGCCGAGTGGTTTAAGGCGCACGCTTGGAAAGTGTGTGTACCCTCACAGGTACCGTGGGTTCGAATCCCACTCTCTCCGCCAATTTTTTTGTAAAAAAACCTATTCTTTAACTAAAATCATAAAAGTAGTAAAAAAAAAATAAAATCATCTTATAATTATTAAATATCAAGATAAATTTGACTTCTATAGCTAATCCGATTTCAATTATTATTGAAAAAATGCTATAATATTTTTTTCCGGAAAATAAAAAATATGATTAAAAATTCTAATTATCAGGCAGACTCAATAAAAGTACTAAAAGGACTTGAGGCAGTTCGTAAAAGACCAGGAATGTATATCGGGGACACTGATGATGGAACTGGTTTGCATCATATGGTTTATGAAGTTGTAGACAATTCCATTGACGAAGCATTAGCAGGTTTCTGCAAAAATATAAACGTAAATATTAATTTAGATGGAAGCATTACTGTAAAAGACGATGGAAGAGGCATTCCTATTGATACTCATAAAGGAGAAAAAAAATCTGCTGCAGAAGTAATAATGACACAATTACACGCTGGAGGAAAATTTGATCATAATTCATATAAAGTTTCAGGTGGTTTACATGGTGTAGGCGTGTCAGTAGTAAATGCGCTTTCAGAAAAATTAGAACTAACAATAGAAAGAGATGGAAACAAATACTTTATTGAATTTAAAAATGGAGATTCAATTAAACCTTTAAAGTCGGTAGGCAAATCTAAAAGTAGTGGAACACAAATTAAATTTTTTCCATCTAAAAAAATATTTTCTTCAACAAAATTTAGCTTTAACATAATTCAAAAAAGAATGAGGGAACTTGCATTCTTAAATAAAGGAATTAAAATTTCAATTAATGATTTAACACTAAAAGAAATCAAAAATGTAGATTTCAAATACGAGGGGGGAATTTTAGAATTTGTAGAGTTTTTAGATAAAGATAGAACAAAATTAAAAAATAAAAATGATAATGATTTATTTAAAAAACCTATTTTTGTTGAAGGAAAGAAAGAGAATTTGGAAATAGAATGTTCTTTAAAATGGAATGCTGAATATTCAGAAGACGTCTATTCTTATACGAACAACATATACCAAAAAGATGGTGGAACTCATTTGCTAGGATTTAGAAATGCATTAACAAGAGTGATAAATAAATATGCAACAGAACAAAATTTGCTTAAAAAAAATAAAGTTTCTATTTCAGGAGATGATATAAAAGAAGGATTAACATGCGTGTTATCTATAAAAATACCTGATCCAAAATTTTCATCTCAAACAAAAGATAAATTAGTTTCTTCAGAAGTAAGAAATATTGTGGAGACCTTAGTAAATCAAAAATTATCTGTTTGGTTTGACCAAAATCCTTCAGTTGCAAAAATTATTTTAGCAAAAGTTGTACAAGCAACTCTAGCTAGAGATGTTGCTAGAAAGGCAAGAGAGAGTGTTAGAAGAAAAGGCGCTTTAGAGTTATCTGGATTGCCTGGAAAATTAGCAGATTGTCAAATTTCTAAACAGGAAGGAACTGAATTATTTATAGTAGAAGGAGATTCAGCAGGAGGATCTGCAAAACAAGGAAGAAATAGAGAAAATCAAGCTGTTCTTCCATTAAGAGGGAAAATATTAAATACATATACACAAGAAAATGAATCTAAAAAAAACAGAAATGGAAAAGATGTTAGAACAAAAATTTTAGCAAAATTAATTTCTTCTAATGAAATTATTACTTTGATTAATGCTTTGGGTTTAGACCCTAAAAGAGAAGATTTAGACTTAAATGACTTAAGGTATGAAAAAATTATTATTATGACCGATGCTGATGTTGATGGTTCACATATTAGAGCTTTACTCTTGACATTGTTTAACAACAAACCATTTAATAAATTAATCGAAAATGGAAATATTTATCTAGCACAACCACCACTATTTAAAATTAACAAAGGATCAAAAGGAATTTATATTAAAGATGAAAAAGAGTTAGAAAATTATATTTTGAAAAATTCAAAAGAATTTAAAAAAATTAAAAAAGGTTCAAAAGAATTTGATAAAAAATTACAAGAAGAAAAATCAAAAATTAGCATACAAAGATTCAAAGGATTGGGAGAAATGAACCCTGAAGAATTATGGAATACTACATTAAACCCAGAAACTAGAAATTTGCTTAAAGTTCAATACTCTAAAGACTTAAAAAAAGATCTTGAGTTAATACACACATTGATGGGCAACGACGTTGCTTTAAGAAAAGATTTTATTGTAGAAAATGCTATTAATGTTTCAAATCTTGATATTTAACAATGGAGTTTATCAAGGCTTCTAATTTATATTCATTAAATAAAACAACCTATATTAATTTGAGATGGATAGCTTATATAGGTCAAATAATTGCAATCTTAATAGTTCAGTTTTATTTAAAATACGATTTTAAATATTTTATTTGTATTTCAATAATATTTTTTAGTATTTTAAGTAATTTATATCTACAATTTAAAATAAAAGATAATCAGTTAAAAAATCTTACTTCAACAATTTATTTAATATTCGACATATTACAATTAGCAGCTCTATTTTTTTTTACTGGAGGAATAACTAATCCATTTATATTTTTAATTATAATACCAGCTGTATTTTCTTCTCAATATTTACATTTTTTAAGCTCAATTGTTTTAGTTTTTATTATTACAATAACTTTAATATTTTTAACTTTTTACTCCTTTGAACTTCCCCATCCTGGTAAATTATACTTTTATGCTCCTGATTACTATTTATATGGAATACCTATATCAATAGTAATAGGTCTTTTTTTTTTAGTATATTTTGGTAATAAATTTGGAGAAGAAAGTAGAATTAGAAAAAAAGCATATGATAAAATACAAGAATTAATGGGAAGAGAAAGTGAACTTCTTTCACTAGGCGCACAAGCGGCTGCATCCGCTCATTCACTTGGAACACCTCTTTCTACAATTTTATTAACAGTTAAAGAACTTCAAAAAGAATTTGGAAATAATCAGAGAATTAGTAATGATTTAGATTTATTGGCTAGTCAAAGTCTTAGGTGTAGCGAAATACTAAAAAAATTATCATTAAACCCAAATATTGAAGATGATTTTTTAAATACCAATCTTTCTTTAAATGAATATACAAATGAAATTGTTAGGTCATACCAGGAAATAAGCAAAAAAAAATTTATTATTTATTCAGAAAATTATAAAAATCCAATAAATATTAATAAATCTATAGAAATTATATACGGGTTAAGAAATTTTATAGGAAACGCAAATAAATTTAGCAAACAAAAAATAGAAATATTTTTAAATAGCAACGAAAAGCTAACAAGTATAATTATTAGAGATGATGGACCAGGTTTTCCTAAAGATTTAATTGATAAACATAGATTAGGAGAGCCTTATATAAGAACAACTGATCAAGAAAATATTTCAAAATATGGTCTAGGACTTGGAACTTTTATTGGCAAAACTCTCTTAGAAAAGAATTTTGCAAATATAGATTTTAATAATTCAAAAAATACGGGTGGAGCAGAAGTATTAATAAAATGGAAGAATAAAGACTTAAAATTAATTTAATGAAGTTTTTTTTTGTTTTCAAATAAGTCACTTAATTGATTAATCATTACATCGCCTAGTTCTTGTACATCTGTAATTTTTATTGCTTTATTGTAATATCTAGAAACGTCATGGCCTATTCCAATAGCTAAAATTTCTATATCAGTTTTATTTTCAATAAATTCTACTGTTTTTCTAAGATGTTTTTCTAAAAAATCTCCTGAATTGACAGAAAGTGTCGAGTCATCAACTGGTGCACCATCGGAAATTACCATTAATATTTTTCTTTCTTCTTTTCTTTTATTTAATCTATTGAATGCCCAAGATATTGCTTCTCCATCAATATTTTCTTTTAATAATCCTTCTTTAAGCATTAGACCTAGGTTTTTTTTGGACTGTCTCCAATGAGAGTCTGCTGACTTATATATAATGTGACGCAAGTCGTTCAGGCGGCCTGGATTTTTTGGTTTATTATTTTTATTCCATTCTTCTCTACTTTTTCCACCTTTCCAATTTTTTGTGGTAAAGCCTAATATTTCTACTTTTACAGAACATCTTTCCAAGGTTCTTGATAGTATATCTGCACAGAGAGCAGCAATAGTTATTGGTCTTCCTCTCATAGACCCCGAGTTATCAATTAAAAGGGTAACTATCGTATCTTTAAATTCTAAATCTTTTTCTCTTTTAAAAGATAATGAATTATATGGATCAATTATAATTCTAGTTAATTTTGAACTGTCTAATAAACCTTCTTCTAAGTCAAATTCCCAAGCCCTATTCATTTTCGCTAATAATTGTCTTTGGAGTTTATTTGCTAATTTTGTAATTAAATCTTGAAAACTAGTGAGTTGTTGATCTAAAGTTTTTCTTAGTCTTGATATTTCTTCACTTGTCTCAAGCGTTTCAGCTTGTGCCATTTCATCAAATTGTGAAGTAAAAATTTTATACTCCTTGTCAATTATATTACTATCTATTTTTTGTAATACTTTTTCAGAACTTTGATCGTTTGAGTCAGTATCAACAAGTTGTTCATCCATTTTAAAATCATTAAAATCATAATCACCATCGATTCCATTTCGATCTTCTTCTTGCTTATTTTTTTCTTGCTCTCCATCAGGGCTGTTATCATTATCTTTATTTGGATTATTGTCTTGTTCATTTTTTTGTTGATCATTTCTCTGATTTTCATCATCGCTAGAATCAAATATTTCCATATCTTGTAATAATTGTGAAAATTTAGCATTATAAACATCCTGATTTTCAAGGTTTTTTTTTAAAAAACTAACATGTTTACCTAAAGAATTTTTGAAATCATTTTCCCAAAAACTAAGTATTTTTTCAGATAAATTATTTAATTTAATATTAAAAAAGTTTTTAAGCATATATAGCTCAAATGCCTCGACGACCTTTGCATCTTCTTTTGTTTTTAATTGGTCTTTTCTTTTAATTTTTATTTTATAGTTATAATTTTCATAGAAGTTTTTTGATATACCTTTAAGCATTTGTGATCCAAGTAATTCATATCTAATTTTT
>Ga0187827_10004012_pt1 | contig 18448 bp, 20 predicted proteins | sample ETNtaG_39_FD_167969 | JGI IMG/M metagenome (GOLD analysis project Ga0187827, IMG submission 167969) | Marine microbial and viral communities from oxygen minimum zone, Eastern Pacific Ocean - ETNP2014_SV_150_PacBio MetaG (Illumina Assembly) | ecosystem: Environmental > Aquatic > Marine > Hypoxic... | reverse complement strand
AATGTCCACTCGAAGACCTAACCGGCCATGTCGTACACGCGGTAGAGCTGATGTCGTTGGCGAAGCTGCCCACGAGAGGGTGCCGAATGGCGCGGCATCGTGTCTGTCCAGATGCTCGGGATGGAACTCGTCATCCCAGGGAAAGTGCTTGCCATCGTGCCACATTGCCGAACTTTGCCGGCTACTGTGGTGGCTACAATCCCTACAGCGCACAATAGAGCCGAGTGGAGACAGGTGCTGTCTCGTTGGGAGACTGGCGGGACGGCTTCGCTTTTGAGTCAAGAAACGATCGCTTGGTGTTGAACCCGCCGGGCAGCGATATTATGTTATCCACGCGCCGCTACAGTTCCGCGGAATGCGCGTGCGCAGACCGATTTTTGGGAAACTTACGGAAGGACTACAGTCGCATGCTCAATCGCAGCCTGGTGATTGCCGCCGCTCTCGGCGTAGCCGTCGCAGCCAGCGGCTCTGCTGCCGCCGCCGATGTTGCAGCCGGCGAAAAAGTGTTCAAGAAGTGTAAGGCTTGCCACACCATCGAGGCCGGCGGAAAGAACAAGATTGGACCCAATCTTGCTGGCATCTTCGGTCGCCAGGCAGCGTTGGTCGAAGGCTACAAGTATTCCAAGGCCCTGCGCCGTTCCGAAATCACCTGGGACGACGCAAACATGACGGAATGGCTTGCAAGCCCCAAGAAGATGCTCAAAGGCAACAAGATGGCCTTCCCCGGTCTGCGGAACGAGGAAGACATTGTCAATGTCATCGCCTACATGAAGGAAGCTGGCGGCTGATCCGCGGACGCACACTTGCTTGACGAGAAGCCGGGCTCAGTCCCGGCTTCTTAGGTTTTGGAGGCCAAGGATGGAACTAAGCGGCGAGCAACATATCCCGGCCTCGCGCGAACGAGTCTGGCAGGCGCTCAACGATCCGGACGTGCTGCAACGATGCATCCCCGGCGCCGAGACCCTGAGCAAGCTGGCCGATGACGTCTTCGAGGCCACAGTTGCGATCAAGGTGGGACCGGTGCGTACGCGCTTCTCCGGCAAGGTCACCCTGTCGGATCTTGATCCGCCGAACGGCTACACCATCTCTGGCGAAGGCAGCGGCGGCAGCGTCGGCTTCGCCAAAGGTAGCGCCAACGTCTCGCTCACCGAGGCCGGGCCCGAGGCAACCGACCTCTCCTATGTCTGTGACGTTCAGATCGGCGGCAAATTGGCCCAGATCGGCTCGCGTATGATCTCGGGCACTGCCAACAAAATGGCTGGTGATTTCTTCGCCAGCTTTGCCGAGGCCGTGAGCGAGCAGGCCCCCGAAGCAGTAAAGGCAGCGCTATTGGAATCCAAGCTTGAGACGCCCGCAGAGCCTGAGCGCTCGGCACAAACCGCCCTTTGGGTTGCCTTGACTTTGCTCTTCGTCGCCTTGACCCTCCTCGTCACCGCCCGGTGACGCGCCTCGACACTTGACCTGCACCCGGGTGCACCGCACACTTTCGGGTAACCTCGCGGCGGCTCGGCGGGAACAAGCGGGAGGAGATCCATGACACTAACAGTCTCAATGACCGTCAACGGCAAAGCCGTTTCGGCGGCGGTCGAACCGCGCACGCTGCTCGTCCAATTCTTGCGGGATACACTTGGTTTGACCGGCACCCATGTGGGCTGCGACACGAGCCAATGCGGCGCCTGTGTGGTACATGTCGATGGCCTCTCAGTGAAGTCGTGCAGCATGCTCGTGGCGCAGGCTGAGGGCGCCACCGTCGTCACCATCGAAGGGCTTGCGGATGGCGAAACCCTGCACCCTATGCAGGAAGCCTTCCGCGACAATCACGGTTTGCAATGCGGCTTCTGCACTCCGGGCATGGTGATGAGCGCACTGGATCTTGCCAACTGCAACCCCGACCCGAGTGATGAGACCGTGCGCGCCCATCTCGAGGGCAACATCTGCCGCTGCACCGGCTACCACAATATCGTCAAGTCTGTGCAAGCCGGCGCCAAGGCGATGGGGGCTGAGCCATGACAGAGTCAGGAATCAGCGCCCGCGCCCCGCGCAAGGATGACAAACGCTTTCTCACCGGCGCCGGTCGCAATGTCGACGATCTCAATCGTCCCGGCCAGGCCCATACCGTTTTCGTACGCTCTCCGCACGCCCATGCCGAGCTTGGCGCGATCGATGCATCTTTAGCGCCGCAGGCGGTATGGCGAGCAATCCAGGCACAAGCGGCCGAGTAGAGGAAGGCTTACATGTACGACTTCACTTACCAGCGTGCCACGTCCCGCGACGACGCCGCCGTTAAGCTAGCGGCCGCCGCCGAGGGCGCATATCTGGCAGGCGGCATGACCCTGCTCGCTACCATGAAACAGCGCCTGGCGAACCCGAGCGATCTTGTTGACCTCGGCGGCATCGGCGATCTCACCGGAATCCACCGCGATGGCGATAGCGTCGTGGTCGGCGCCATGGCCAGCCACGCTGCCGTGGCCGCCGACGCGGATTTGCGCTCAGCCATCCCGGCACTCGCCGATCTCGTGGGCGGCATCGGCGATCCGCAGGTGCGCAACCGCGGTACCATCGGGGGCTCCATCGCCAATGCCGACCCGGCTGCGGACTATCCCGCCGCCGTGGTCGCGTTGGGGGCCACGGTGTGCACCACAGCGCGCGAGATCGCGGCCGACGACATGTTCACGGGCATGTTCGAGACGGCGTTAAACGAGGGCGAACTGATCACCGAGGTGTCGTTCCCGGTGCCAGAAGCGGCCTGCTACGCTAAATTCGCCAACCCCGCCTCGCGCTATGCCATCGTCGGCGTGATGGTGGCGGTGACGGGCGGCAGCGTGCGCGTGGCGGTTACGGGCGCCGGCAGCAGCGTATTCCGTGCCGCAGACATGGAACAGGCGCTGGCGGACAATTTTTCGGCGGATGCCATCGCCGGGGTCAACGTGCCCGCAGACGGCCTCAACACCGATATCCACGCCGCCGCCGACTATCGTGCCCATCTGATCAACGTGATGGCCAGACGTGCCGTGACCGGATGCCTATAGGCGAGCTACCGGCGAGTGTCGACGCTGCCGTAGAACTGCTCGCCGGCGGCCACTACATCGCAGACCGCGGTCTTGCGACCTCGGTATTTCTGGCCTTGTCCATGGGCCGCCCGCTGTTCCTTGAAGGCGAGGCCGGGGTCGGCAAAACCGAGATCGCGAAGGTGCTGGCCGAGCAGCTCGGCCGCCGCCTATTGCGCCTGCAATGCTACGAGGGCCTAGACGTGGCGGGCGCTGTTTATGAGTGGAACTATGCCGCCCAGATGATCGAGATTCAGGCGGCGAAGGCGGAAGGTGTCGCCGGCCGCGCGCGGCTCTCGGATGACGTCTTCACCGAGCGTTTTCTTATCAAGCGCCCAGTGCTGGAAGCGCTCGAACCCGATGCGGCCGGCGCACCGGTGCTGCTGATCGACGAGCTCGACCGCGCGGATGAGCCCTTTGAGGCATTTCTCCTCGAAGTGCTTGCGGATTTCCAGGTCACCATCCCCGAACTCAGCACCATCCGAGCAGTGACCCCACCCATCGTAGTGCTAACCTCGAACCGCACGCGCGAGATTCATGATGCCATTAAGCGCCGCTGCCTTTACGCCTGGATCGACTATCCCGATGCCGCGCGGGAAACGGAGATTCTTGCCGCGCGCGCACCGGGGGTAGGTAAACGCCTGTCGGGCCAGGTGATTGCCTTCGTGCAACGCCTGCGCGAGATGGACTTGTTCAAGAAGCCGGGCGTCGCCGAGACCATCGACTGGGCCAATGCGCTGATGCGCCTCGACCACACCGATCTCGACCCACGCACCGTGGACGAGACGCTTGGCGCCCTGCTCAAGTACCAGGACGACATCGCCCGCGTGCAAGGCTCGGAAGCCGCGGCGATCATCGAGAAAATACGAGCTGGGGCTGCCGTATGAGCAACCTTCCCCTGATCAATCTGTCCGGTAACGCGCGCACGCGCGGCCGCACCCACGGCGAGGCCTTGGCCGACTCGGCCGCCGCCAATGTCGAGACCTATCTGGCACGTTTTGCCGCCGGCGGCATCACACTCGAGGATGCCTTGGCCGAGGGTGCCCGCTGGCAGAAACGCATCGAGACATTCGATCCCGTCTATGCGGAAGAGATGGCCGGGATTGCCGAAGGCGCACACCTCGATCCCGTCGCCATCGCCATGCTTAACGCGCGCTGGGAGCTGAGCTACACGCTGTTTGCCCGCGAAGCGATGGGCTGCACCAGTTTCGCCGCGCTCCCCGAAGTGACGCGCAGCGGCACCACATTGATCGGCCAGAACTGGGACTGGCTCGACGGCCTGCTTGGCCACATGGCGGTGTTGCGCTGCAGGCGCGACAACGCTCCCAATTTCGTTTGCATCACGCAGGCCGGCATTGCCGGCGGCATCATGGGCTTGAACGAAGCTGGCGTGGGCCTGGTCGTCAACGGCATGACCACCGACCACGAAGGCACTGAGCTCGAGCGCAAGCCCTTTCACCTGCGCGTGCGCGAGATATTGAGCGCCGAAAATTTTACCGATGCCCTGAAAGTCGTGGTCAGCACCCCGCGCGTCTGCTCGGGAAACTATTTACTGGCCCATGCCGATGGTGAAGCCATCGACATTGAGGCCGCACCAGACGACGAAGCCATGCTGTATCCAGAAGATGGCATGCTCACCCATGCCAACCATTTCGAGAGCCTAGACGTCACCTCTACCCTGCAGCGCAACAGCCCTAGCACCCTGTTTCGCGCCCGGCGCCTCGCCCGCCTCATGCGCCAGGCTAACAGGCCCATCGATATCGCGCTAATGCAGGAGCTGTTCACCGACCATTTCAGCTACCCATCAGGCATCTGCCGCCACTCCGACGACAGCGAACCCAAAACCAACCGCACGGCGACAGTCGTCTCTGTCATCCTAGACTTGGAGAACCGCGTGCTCCACGCCAGCAATGGCCCACCCTGCGAGAACGCCTACGCGGAATATCCGCTGGCAAGCTGAGGTGCGTGGGGAGTAGGTCAAAAGACGGCTTGCCGCGATCCTGGCGGCCTATGTCGCCGGCGACACCAAACACATGGCCACGGATAAGGCGGCAACGGTCGCCGCGTCGTAGAATTGTTGTATCCGCTTAGCAATTGCTACTATTTTGCTTCAAAGAATGTCCGTAGCCGTTCAGCGTGCGATGCTGAGCGTGTTCGGTTGCGTGGGAGCAAAAATGACCGTTAGGATTGAGAAACGGGATAATGTTTGGACGATCGTGCAGAGTCGGCCAGAGGCGCGCAATGCGGTCACTCCCGAAACAGCGGCCTTGTTAAGCGAAGCGTTCGAGGAGTTCGAGCGAAGCGAGGAAGCGCGCGTCGCCGTCTTTTATGGAGACGGTAGCGCATTTTGCGCTGGATGGGATCTGAAGTACGCCGCGTCTCTCACCACTGAAGATTTCGAAAAGGACATTGTCGAGAGACACGGTTTCCGGGTCGGTGCCGGTCCGGTGCCACGCGCGCTCATGGGACCGACGCGCATGGAATTCAACAAGCCTGTGATTGCCGCAATCAACGGACCAGCGGTTGCCGGGGGCATGGAGCTTGCCCTGCTTTGCGATATGCGTGTCATGGGTGAGACCGCCTATATGGGGGTCTATTGCCGCCGATGGGGTGTTCCGCTGATGGACGGCGGAACCGCCCGGTTGCCCCGTCTAGTCGGTCAGGGCAAGGCATTGGACCTAGTGTTGACCGGACGTAAAGTCACCGCGCACGAATGCTACGAGATTGGGCTATGTGAACGGGTGGTGCCCGATGATGAGGTGCGACAAGTCGCCGAGGCAATCGCACATGAGATATCCCGATTCCCCCAGGCAACCATGCTGGCGGATCGCCGATCAGTCATCGACGGGTATGGCCTTTCGTTGCGCGATGCGATGAAGCAAGAATGGTCTAACGCGATCGACACCTTGCGCCAAGAGGGCATAGCGGGCGCCGGTCGATTCAGTAAAGGCGCTGGCCGGCACGGCGACTTCGATAACATTTGAGATTAGGCAAAGGCAGCCTACAGCGATAAAGATTCATTGTATGCAAAGGATCTGAAGCGAGTTTTACGGCCCAGGAGCCCAGGCTCGTGATTCATTAGCCAATTTGCAGTTATGGCAGATAATAGCGTGCTCGTCGTGGTCGAAAAGATCACCGGCACGACCTCGGCAGTACTGGCAATTCAGAAAGAAGCCGCCGGCCTCAAAGCGCCTGCTGGCGAACAACCCTAACTTTCGCATCGGCGATTACGGCGACTGGCCTTTCCCGGCCCCCAGCCACCCCACCGCTTGCGCAAAAGCCTGCGGCGGGCGAGACGGCCAGAATAGCCCTCACACAACCGCGCACATGCCACCATCAAGATTGACCGCAACGCCGGTGATGTAGGCGGCACGAGCGGAGACGAGGAAGGCGGCAAGATCGGCGAACTCTTCCGCTTCGCCGATGCGCCTCAACGGCACGCGCGGAGCCAGCTCGGCGTAAAACTCATCGATATTCCGGTTGCCGGCGCGGCGGTCCCATTGAGCGCTTTTGAGCAAGCCGATGCAAATGGTGTTCACGCGGATGTTGTCGCCGGCATATTCGTTGGCTAGCGCTTTGGTCAGGTTGATGCCGGCGGCACGGCTGAGCGTGGTCGGCAGGGCGGCACCGGGCGGCGCCTTAGCACCCACGATGGTGGCGTTGAGAATCGCTCCGCCGCCGCGTCCGCGCAGGATCGGAATGGTCAGGCGGCAGAGCCGCACCGCGCCCATCACCTTGAGGTCGAAATCGGACTGCCAGTCCTCGTCCGGCACCGCCTCAAAGCTCGCGGCGGCCGATTTGCCGGCGTTGTTGATGACAACGTCGATACCGCCAAAGCGCTCGCTCGTGGCGGCGACGAAGGATTCGACATCCGTCGGTATGGAGACATCGGCACGATGTGCCAAAATCTGGCCGCCTGTGGCCGCAGAAATGCGGTCCGCCGCCTCGCGCAAGTGCTCCTCCCGGCGGGCGCAAATAGCGACCTTGCAGCCCTCCTCCGACAGCCGGCGCGCTGTCGCCAGGCCAAGCCCGTCGCTACCGCCCGTGATCATCGCTACCTTGTCCTGTAAGCCGAGATCGAACATCGCACCCTCCCAAGTTTTGACGCCCAAAGGAGGCCCCAATCCGCACCCCCGGTCAAGCTGTGCCACAATTCTCCTATGCGCGGCCCACGCCGTGTGCCGATGGTCGCCATTGAGCATATAGGGCGAGAGTATTTTGGAAATAGCTGGAGATAGGTGGAGATAGATAACAGTCACCGAACTCCTGACAGAGTGAATTACGAAACGAACCCAATTACTATTTTTGCATGGAATTCAATAGCTTTTGCCCGGATTAGCGGTGGCGCGGGCTGTGTCGGTCGGGAAGGCACTTGCGACGGGGCTGGCTTCGCGGCACAGTCGCGCCATGTCGGAAATACCATGTCCCGCGGCAACGGCCGATGGCGGCCAGCTTGCGCGCAACGTCATGCATTTCTGCCGTTGCCTGCGCGTGGCCGGCCTGCCCGTCGGGCCGGGCAAGGTGCTCGATGCGCTGGCGGCGGTGGAGCGCACGGGGCTGGCTAAGCGCGACGACTTCTATTGGGCGCTACATGCCAGCCTGGTAGCGCGCCACGACCAGCTTGAACTGTTCAACCAGGCCTACAACGCCTTTTGGCGCCGCCCGGATTTGCTGGAGCGTCTGCCTGGGTTGCTCGATATCGCGCCCGTCGCAGCACCGTCGCCGGTCTCGCGGCGCGTCGCCGAGGCCCTCTCAAGCACCCGCATATGCGGCGGCGATGGCGAGGACGGCGAGGCGGACGCGGATGCTTTGCTCACCGCTTCGGGCCGCGAGGTGTTGCGCAAGATCGACTTCGAGCGCATGAGCGCGGACGAAATCGCCGCCGCCAAGCGCGCCATCACGCGCCTCGTGGTGCGCATGAAGCCCTTGCCGACCAGACGTTTCGCCGTTGACGCTCGCGGCCGGCGGATCGACATGCGGCGCTCCTTGCGCACAGCCTTGCGCTGTGGCGGCGAGAGCATTCCGCTAGTGCACCGGCGACCGCGCCGCAAGGCCCCACCGCTTGTCGTGCTCTGCGACATCTCGGGCTCCATGGGCCGCTATTCGCGAATACTGCTGCATTTTCTGCATGTGCTTGAGAACGCGCGCGGGCGCATCCATGCTTTCGTCTTCGGCACACGGCTCAGCAACATTACTCGGCAGCTGCACAACAAAGATGTCGATGTAGCGCTCGATGCCGTGATCGAGACCGTCGAGGACTGGTCTGGTGGCACCCGCATCGGCGACTGCCTGCACGCCTTCAATCGCGATTGGTCGCGACGCGTGCTGGGACAGGGTGCACTGGTAGTACTAATATCCGACGGCCTCGACCGTGCCGGCGGCGAGGGCCTGGAGGCCGAGATGGAGCGCCTACACATATCCTGCCGGCGGCTCATCTGGCTCAACCCGCTGCTGCGTTATGAGGGCTTCGAGCCCAAGGCGGCAGGGGTGCGCGCCATGCTGCCGCATGTTGATGATTTCCAACCGGTGCACAATCTGCAAAGCCTGGATATGCTGGCGCACACGCTCGCAGGTGTGGAGCGCGATGAAGGAGAGTTCCATGAGCGTTACCGGAAATGACCACGACGACATTCTCGGCACCACCGCCCGTTGGCGTGATGATGGCCACGGCGTGGCACTGGCCACCGTCGTCACGACCTGGGGCTCAAGCCCACGACCCGTCGGTAGCCAGATGGCCATCGCCGAGGACGGCGCCATGATGGGTAGCGTCTCAGGCGGCTGCATCGAAGGCGCCGTGGTCCGGGAAGCGCTGGAAGTGATCGCGGAAGGTGCCTCGCGCCTGCTCGACTTCGGTGTCAGCGACGCCCAGGCCTGGGAAGTCGGCCTGGCCTGCGGCGGCAAGGTGCAGGTGCTGGTTGAGAAGGTCGAATAGCCATGTATAGGCAAGCCCTCGATGCCCTGCTCAACGCCCGAGATGAAAAGCGCCCCCTGGCGCTCGCCACAGCGCTAGACGGCTCGGGCCAGTGGCTGATCGGCCCGGATCATGCCGAGGATGCCCCCGATAGCATCATCGCGGAAGCGCGCAAGGCGCTCGACATGGACCAGAGCCGCACCATCGAAGGGCCGGACGGCCCGGTTTTCATTCAGGTGCACAATCCGCCCTGGCGCATGATCGTGATCGGTGCTGTGCACATCACCCAGCCGTTGGCCCAGATGGCGACTCTGGCCGGCTACGAGTTGACCGTCATCGACCCGCGCGGCGCTTTCGCTACCGCGGAGCGGTTTCCCGGCATCGACGTCTCCGACGAGTGGCCGGACGAGGCGCTGGAGCGGCTCGCGCTCGATGCGCGTACCGCCGTCGTCACCCTGACCCACGATCCCAAGCTCGACGACACGGCGCTGGCAGTAGCACTCAAGTCACCCGCCTTCTATATCGGTTCGCTGGGCAGCAAGAAGACCCACGGCGCGCGCCTAGAGCGGCTGACCGAGGAAGGCTTCGACAGGACGGCGCTGGCGCGCATAAACGGCCCCGTCGGGTTAGCACTCGGGGCCCGCTCGCCGGCTGAGATCGCTGTCTCAATCCTGGCCCAGGTTATTGCCGCGCGGCGCCAGCCGGCGCAGCCTGCTCAACGCGCCGCATGAAGTTCGGCCGCATTGGCGCCGCCGAGGCCGAGGGTGCGATCTTGGCGCATTCCCTGCGCTTGGACGCCGGTGTCTTCAAGAAAGGCCGCGTGCTCTCGAGCGACGATGTCGCGGCGCTGGTCGAGGCCGGTGTCGAAACCGTCGTCGCGGCACGGCTTGAGACGGGCGACGTCCCGGAGGACACTGCGGCCAAGCGCATCGCCGATACCCTCGCTGGACCTGGCACGAGAGTCGCCGCCGCCTTTACCGGCCGCTGCAATCTGCTGGCGGAGACAGAAGGTCTGCTGGTGGTTGATGCCGAGCGCGTCGATGCCCTCAATCGCATTGACGAGACGGTCACGGTCGCCACCCTGCCGCCCTATGAGCGGGTGGCCGCGCGGCAGTTGCTGGCGACCGTCAAGATTATCCCGCTCGCCGCCGCAGAGGCGAGCGTGGCCAAGGCGGAAGCCTCAGAACCGCTGCTGCGCGTAGCGCCGTTCACGGCCAAGACAGTAGGCCTGGTGATGAGTGAACTGCCCGGCACCAAGGCCTCGGTGCTAGCTTCTACGCGCGAGGTGTTGCAGAGCCGACTTGCCCGCGTCTGCGCCAGCCTGGGCGCGGAACGCATCTGCGACCACGACGAGACCGCCATCGCCGCAGCTGTCGGTGAGGTGGTAGCCAAAGGCGTCAATCTGGTCATCGTCAGTGGCGCCTCCGCCGTGGTCGACCGCCGCGACGTGGTACCGGCGGGAATTGAGGCCGCGTGTGGCAGCATCGATCATTTTGGCATGCCGGTAGACCCTGGGAACCTGCTACTACTCGCTCATATGACAGAGACGGGCTTACCTGTGATCGGCATGCCGGGCTGCGCCCGTTCGCCCAAGCTTAACGGCTTCGACTGGGTGCTGGAGCGCCTCGCCGCCGACCTCACTATCAGCGCGTACGACATCACGCGCATGGGCGCCGGTGGCCTTCTCAAGGAGATCGTCAGCCGGCCGCAGCCGCGGACGCACACGGTGGCGGAGCGTGAGACTCCACATGTTGCAGCCCTCATGCTCGCCGCCGGGCAGTCGCGGCGCATGGGCGCGCGCAACAAGCTTCTGGAAGAGGTCGACGGTACTACTATGGTTCGCCAGGCAACAGAAAATGTGTTGGCCTCGCAAGCACGCCCGGTCGTCGTGGTCACCGGACACGAAGCGGAGCGCGTGCGCACGGCGTTGGCTGGTCTCGACGTCACCTTTGCCCACAATCCCGACTATGCCCAGGGCCTAAGCACCAGCCTGCGTGCCGGCCTCAGCAAGTTCACCGGCGACGTGGACGGCGCCCTGGTCTGCCTCGGCGACATGCCGCAGGTGCGCGCGGCACAGCTCGACGCTCTTATCGCCGCTTTTGACCCGATCGAAGGTCACGCCATATGCGTGCCCGTGGTCGGTGGCAAGCGCGGCAACCCGGTGCTCTGGGGCTCGGAGTTCTTCGCACAGATCGGGAGCGTGGCGGGCGACGTCGGCGCCCGGCACTTGATAGGCGAAAACGCCGCGGTGCTGTGCGAGGTGCCGGCCGACGGCGACGGCGTGCTACTCGACATCGACACTCCGGAAGCGCTCGACGCATTCCGCAACCGGCGAAGCGCCTAATGGCCTTCGACGTTACCCGTTTGCGCACCGAATTCCCGATCTTACAACAGCGAATCAACGACGCACCCCTGCATTATCTCGACAACGGCGCAACGGCGCAGACGCCCCAGGCCGTGATCAACGCTATGCTTGCGCACGAGACGATGGCGCGGGCAAACGTGTTGCGCGGTGTCCACACGCTCGCCGAGCGCGCCACAGGTGCCTATGAGGCGGCACGTGGTGAGGTGGCAGCGTTTGTCGGTGCGGGGGATGTGAGCGAGGTGATCTTTACCGGTGGTACTACGGCCTCGCTCAACCTCGTCGCGCGCAGCCTCGGCGAGACTTTAGGCAAAGGCGACGAGGTGGTTATCTCCTTGCTCGAGCATCATTCCAACTTTGTACCCTGGCAAATGTTGCGCGAACGAAAGGGCATCGTACTCAAGGTCGTGCCGATCACAATCGATGGTGTGATCGACCTTGACGCTCTGGAGAGAATGCTGAGTGCGCGCACAAAACTGATCTCTCTGGCCCATGTCTCAAACGTTACCGGTGCCATTCTCGACGTGCCTCGCGTTGTCACAGCGGCCAAGGGAGTCGGTGCGCTGGTTATGCTCGACGGCGCACAAGCCGTGCCGCACGGGCCCGTCGATGTAACTGCTCTCGGCATCGATCTCTACGCCTTCTCCGGCCATAAGATGTATGGGCCCAACGGCATCGGCGTACTCTGGGGCCACGCAGCGCTGCTCGACGACATGCCACCTTTCCTTGGCGGTGGCGAGATGATTCGCGAGGTAACACTGGAAAAGACCACCTACGCACCCGTGCCGCACAAGTTCGAGGCGGGTACGCCGCCGATCGCCCAGGCCGTGGGGCTGGGTGCTGCTTGCGGCTGGATACACGCCCTCGACCTCGGTGGCGCCAGAGCGCATGTGACACAGCTCTGCACAAAAGCGCTTGAAGGGCTGAAAGCCATCGACGACGTCACGATCAAGGGCCCTGCGGGCAACCAAGACCGAGCGCCGGTGATCTCCTTCACGATAGAGGGGCTGCACCCGCACGACATATGCACCCTACTCGATCGGCACGGGGTTGCGCTGCGCGGCGGCCATCACTGCGCTCAGCCATTGATGGATCATTGGGACCTCGACGGCACCACCCGTGCCTCTCTCACCTTCAGTAACAATGACGCCGACATCGATGCCATGCTCAGCGGCCTCGACGAGGCGATCTCACTGCTGCGGTAAGCCATGTCTGACGAGCTCTATCATCAGGCCATCGTGACGCTCGCTCGCGACAAAAGCCATGCTGGGCACCTCGAGGCCGCGTCAGGTGAAGCCACTATCACCAACCCTTTGTGCGGCGACCGGGTGAGGGTGGAAGTGACGCTATCTGATGACAGTATAGATGCCGTAGCATATACCGTGCGTGGCTGTCTCCTCTGCAAGGCGGCAGCAGCGATGATTGGTCAGGCCGCGCCGGGTTGCACACCCGCTGCTGCACGCTCGGTGGCAGGCCAGGTCTCGGCCATGTTGAAAACCAACGGGGCGGTGCCGGACGGCGCATGGGCGCTGGTCGCGGCCTTCACGCCGGTGATCAATCACAAGAGCCGACACGATTGCGTCGACCTACCATTCCAGGCCTTGGTCGCGGCGCTCAATGATGCGGAGACGAAGACATGAGCGACCGCATCCTCACCACCCATGTCGGTAGCTTGCCACGCCCGAATGACATGCTGGCGCTGCTCGACGCGCGTGACCGCGGCGAACTGCTGGACGACGCAGCTTTCGCCGAGACCGCGGCACGCGCGGTGGCCGACGTGGTGGCACGCCAAGCCGCGCTCGGCATCGATATTCTCAGCGACGGCGAAATGGCCAAGACCTCTTACGCTACCTATCTTACCGACCGTCTATCGGGCTTCGGCGGCCGGGCCGAGAAAGGCCCGGCAGCACGCGACCTACTCGACTACTTGGCCTATGCCAAACGCCTGGTGGAAGCGGGCGGCACGGAGAAAACGCTCGCCGGTGCCGCCTGCAACGCCCCATTGGCCTTAAAGGACCCGCAGCCGCTCAAGCGTGATATTACCAACTTCGCCGCCGCGCGCACGCCGCACCCGAGGGCCGACGGTTTTCTCAGCGCCTGCTCACCAGGGGTGGTCACGATCTTCCTACAAAACCAATACTACCCCTCGCACGAGGCCTATCTCGATGCCCTGGTGCCCCTGCTCAAGGACGAATACGAGACCATCGCCGCCTCGGGCGTAGTGTTGCAGATCGACTGCCCAGACCTCGGTATGGGTCGCCACCTGGTGCACGCAGACAAGAGCACAGAGGATTTTTGCAAGGTGGCGGCACGGCACATCGAGGCACTCAATGCGGCCACGGCCGATATCGCACCAGAGCGCATGCGGCTTCATATTTGCTGGGGTAATTATGAGGGCCCACATCACCATGATATCCCACTGAGCGATATCATCGATCTGGTCTATGCGGCACGCCCCGCCGGCATCTCGATCGAGGGTGCCAATCCGCGCCATGAGCACGAATGGGAGATCTTCGCCGATAAACCTCTACCAGACGGCAAGGTCATCGTGCCCGGGGTGATCGATTCAACAACCAACTATATCGAGCATCCGCGCCTAGTCGCCCAACGCATCGAGCGCTTCGCCTCGCTGGTAGGGCGCGAGCGCGTCATCGCCAGCACCGACTGCGGTTTTGCCACCTTCGCCCACCATCCCAGCGTCGACCCCGAAATCGCCTGGGCAAAACTGGGTGCGCTCGTCGAAGGAGCAAGTCTGGCGACGGAGGCGTTGTGGAAGTAATTGATATAGATTAATTAGTGTGCCATGACTACTGGGATAGTAGCCTCTGCCAAGACCTGGCGGGTGACGCCGCCAAGAACGAGCTCGCGCAGGCGACTGTGGCCGTAGGCCCCCATCACCAGCAAGTCGGCGCCGAGCTCCGATGCCTTTTCGAGCAAAAGTGGGGCCACGGCGCCTTTACCGCCCGGCAGTATCAGGTGCTCGCTGGCAACACTATGGCGGGCGAGATAATCGCAAAGCGCATCCGTCGGCGGGTGCCGCTTGCCACTCTCGTCTACACCAATGGCGAGCACACGCCCGGCGCGGCTAAGCAGTGGCAGCGCGTCAGTCACCGCACGGACGGATTCACGGCTGCCATTCCAAGCCACCAAAGCCGTGCCACCGATGGCGTTAAAATCGCCGGTACCAGCCAGAAGCAGAGGTCGCGCGGTCTCAAACAGCACTGCCTCGATGGCGCCGTCAGTTTCGTCGCCGCCGGCGGCCGGGGGGGCGATGACAACGACGTCCGCGAGTCGCCCATGATAGGCGATGCGGTCGGTGGCCAGCGCCACTTCCTCGTGCCAGCGGGCACAGGCGCCGGGCACGGTCTTGTCGACGGCAGTATCTATGCCCTGGGCACGGCTGCGGGTCTCAAAGCTCTGGCGGGCGCGCGCCGTGCGCCGCTCCGACTCGCCACGCGCCGCATCGATAACGCTCTCGATCATGGGCGGTGACATACCGTCAACGGCCAAACGCACCGCGTCGCGCGGGTCGGGGCGCACAATCAGGCCGTTGACGCAGGCTCCGAAGGTTCGGCCCAAGGTGAGTGCGGCGTCGGTCACAATATCGTCCGCTTCGTTGCCATGCAATAATGCCAGAATGCTCGCCCAGGTCATCGTCGCAGCCTCCTTACCGATAGTTTAACATGCCATCAGCGCGCTTCGATACCGGCGCGCGCCACGCGCGACAGCGCTGCCGTCCGCATCTCGGATGCTGTACCGCCAGCATCGAGATGGGCCCAGCCGACATCGCCGGTACCGCGAGCAAGTTGGCTTTCGAGCACCGCCATTGTGGCATCGGACGCATCTCCCTGACGCGCTTCAACACGCGAGCGCAAGACCGGGGGAGGCGCTTCCAGCCAAAGCCCGCAGAACGGTACGCCCACAGCCGAGGCTAGGGCTGCCGCAGCCTGCCTCTCCTCTGCATCACCGTGCACCGCATCGAGAATGACAGTGGCGCCCGCAGCCAGGGCTTGTCGGGCTAGCCCTTGCAAATGGGCATAAACTCGCCGCGTCACATCGCCAGAATAGGCAATCTCGGCGAGCGGTGCCTCGGGCGCCACACCCATCAGGCGCTTGCGTGCCACGTCACTGCGCAATATCACAGCCCCGGGGGCGGCCCCCAAATCGGGCGCAATGCCCGCTGCCAACGATGATTTTCCCGTACCGGAATAACCGCCGATAGCCAGCAAGGCCGATGGCGCTCGCTCGAACAACGCGGTCGCCAAGTCGAGGTAGGCACGTGCCGCATCGCCCTGCCCGCCATACCCTTCCGCCGCCTCTATGGCGCTGACCATCGCCCTCACCCCGGCCCGTAGAGATTGGAAGAACGGCAGCAACGCGAGACCACCCATGTCCTCGGTTCAACCGAGATAGCGGTTGAGAACGAGATTGGCTGCCCAGCCCATGTCCCGATGCTGCAAGTCCATGAGCAGAAACGCGAGATCGTAGAGCACGTCGATGCAGGCGATATCGGGATTGAACTCGATGCCGTCGAACAGAGTCGGGCGGCCGTCGATTAAGCAGATGTTACGCAGATGCAGATCGCCGTGACACCAGCGCACGCGGCCTGTCGCTCGGCGTGAATCCAGCAGCGTCGCATGGCGCTCCAGGGCCTGCTGCCACAGGCGACCTATGGTGTCGACGGTGCTCGCCACAAATAGCCCGTCACCTTCGCGCAAGGTTTCCACATTTCCAGCAATGACATGCGCCATGCTGTCGCGCCCGCCCGTGTCGGGGTGCGGTTCTGCAATGTTGTGGAAAGCTGCGATGGCGTCGGCAAGATCCCGCAGCTGCCGATCTTCGAGCGCACCGCGTGCGGCCAAGCGGTCGAACAGGGTCTCCTGGTCGAAGCGCCGCATGACCACGAGCCAATCGACCGGCTCGCCAACACCGTCGAGCGCCAAGCTGCCGCCTTCGTCTCTGGTCACCGGAATAACGGCCAAATAGAGTGAAGGCGCAGCGCGCCTGTTCAGCGCCAGCTCGGCCTCGCAGGCGGTCTTACGCCTGGTGACGGTCGAGAAGTCAAGAAAGGCAAAACGCACGGAGCGCTTGAGCTTATAGGCCCTATCGCCAGCCAGAAAGACGTGCGCGGCGTGGGTCCCGATCTCCTCAACCGCCTCACCATCATGGTTCACCGGGTCGCGTAGAAACGAAAGAATCTCGCTTTGGTCTTCGATGATCATTGCCGCATCGCGCTAATGGCGCGCAAAATCTGGAATGGGCTCGACGATGTCATCGGGATCCTGATGAATGATTACCTCGGCGCCGCGAAAGGCCTTCATGATCATCACCTCAACCTCATCAGAGATGACATGGGCGTCGTGCAAGGTCATCGAGGCCGACAGCTCCAAGTGCAGCTGAATAAAGGGCTGCAGACCCGAGCGCCTTGTACGCAGGTCGTGCACGCCGCAGACCGCTTCATGGGCATACGCTATGTCGAGAATGCGTTGGCGATCCACCAACGAGAACTCCTTATCCATCAAAGCATCAAGCGAGGTTCGGCCAATACCCGCGGCGCCATATAGGATGTAGACGGCAATGAGCATGGCCACCACGGGATCCATCCAACCTATGCCGCCAAAAGTGCTCGAGACCAGGGAGCCGATGATCGCCACACTGACTAGCAGGTCGGCCCGATAGTGCAGTGAATCGGCCCTGATGGCGGTGGAACGCGTTTTACTCACGACATGCATCTGGAAGCGGACCAGGCCCGCCGTGAGCACCACGGACACGACCATGACGGTGATTCCTATATCGCCGTGGCTGACTTCCTGGGGCGTGACCAGACGGGCGATCGATTCGAATATCAGAAACACGGCGGAACCGGCGATGAAGGCGGCCTGGCTCAGCCCGGCGATCGATTCCACTTTGCCATGACCGAAGCGGTGCTCCTCATCCGCCGGCGTCAGGGCGTGGCGCACAGCGATCAGATTGACTATCGAAGCAAAGGCATCGAGCACGGAATCAATCAGCGAAGACAGAATGGCCACCGAGAAGGTCGTGAACCAAGCCCCGAGCTTGAGCACGATCAGGATCAGCGCCACCGTTACCGAGGCGTACGTGGCGGTCCGCATCAGGCGTGCCTTATCCGGGCTTGTGCTCACGGATAAAGTCTCTCGGTCTGCCATTGCTGTGACTCCGTGCCACCCCGACTGTAAACTAGCCGGTCGTGCAGGCGGAAGGCACCGGAACGCCAAAACTCAATTCGCAACGGCGTCAGACAGAATCCGCCCCAGTATGCCGGTCGTGACACCTCGCCAAGCCCAAATTTAGCGGCATATTTGGCGACCTCGCGCTCCAACGCGTGCGGGGCCTCGAGCGGGCGCGACTGCTTGCTCGCCCAGGCGCCAATACGGCTTTTCCTATCGCGGCTCGCAAAATAGGCGTCAGCGACATCCTCCGGGACTTGGGTGACGGGTCCTTCTATGCGCACCTGACGGCACAGGCTCTTCCAGTGAAAGCCAAGCGCAGCCTGGGGATTAGCCAGCAACTCCCGGCCCTTGCGGCTTTCGACGTTGGTGTAGAAGACAAAGCCGTCAGCATCCGCGCGCTTGAGCAACACCATGCGCACCGAGGGCGCGCCGTTTGCGTCCGCAGTCGCCAGAGACACGGCATTGGGATCGTTGGGTTCGCTCGCCTGCGCTTCATCGAGCCAAGTGTTGAACTGAGCGATCGGGTCTCCACTGACCGGTATCGTCATTTTTGCCGCGTGGTCCTTTATCCTGCCTAGGTGAGCCCCTATATGTTAGACTAGCGTGAGATAAGTCCACGGTTTTTGAGGGCTTTGGCCCCGTGCCGTGGCGACGCTCCGGAAGCAAACGACGAGGACAAATGCAATGAAAGCTTTAAAGGTTTTAGTCGTTGCAGTAACGATCGTTTCACTCGGCGCCTGCGTGCAAGGCAAAGGCGACAAGGAAGTTGCGGGCACCCTCTTAGGTGCAGCAGCTGGCGGCGTGATCGGCTCGCAAATCGGTAGCGGTACTGGCCAGCTAGTAGCCGTCGGCGCCGGTGTGCTGCTCGGCGGCCTGCTCGGCAGCGAGATCGGCCGCTCATTGGACAAGGCGGACCAGGCCTATGCTGCTCAGAGCC
>Ga0187827_10004011_pt1 | contig 18450 bp, 9 predicted proteins | sample ETNtaG_39_FD_167969 | JGI IMG/M metagenome (GOLD analysis project Ga0187827, IMG submission 167969) | Marine microbial and viral communities from oxygen minimum zone, Eastern Pacific Ocean - ETNP2014_SV_150_PacBio MetaG (Illumina Assembly) | ecosystem: Environmental > Aquatic > Marine > Hypoxic... | reverse complement strand
ATCCATATCCTTTCCTGCAGTTCCGGCCGGAATTGTGCAATAATATTTGATAATTCCCAAGTCTCTCCGCCGTATGGATCCACGTACGAAAACGTTTGAGTGACCACACTGTCAGCCAACTGCTGCAGATGATTATTAATATATTCCAGGCAATCACTGTGCCCGGCAGACCCTGGATTACGAGGTCCGAAATCACATTGATCTTCCAGGTAACTGAATGATCTCTCGCCATCAAACTCGGGAATTTCCTGCGTCCACAAGCTCTGTCCAGTCACTAAAAATGTAGCAAGGATGACTAATATCTTTAAACGTCTAACGTCCAACATTCTATCCTTGTATCGCTATGTTCACGTCAAATCCGAAATCTCTATCTATTTTGCGGCCTACAGTTTGAGCTTCACTTTCTCTGTACTCATACCAAATACCACCTGTTACTCTTTTGGTAAATGAGTAGGTAATTTTTGGCGATAACTTCCAAGATTTTTGCCATCCGGTAATGGGGAGTTTCCCGGTGGTACCTTCCCTTTGGCGTGTTTCTGATGATGAGTAATCCACAGTCAATGTGAAGTTTATGGTGTTTTCGAGGTTAAAGTCCCGGAAAAAGAAAATAGGGATTTTAAGACCGCCCTTATGAGAATAATTGGTTGAAGCTGTCCAGGTCTTGTCAAGATTTACTCGTGTGCTGTTTAGTCCACCGAGAGTATTGTCTATAGACTTTATATTAGAGTATCGAGTAGTCAACGAAATGCCTTTCACCATCGTCATGGAAATCCCTACTAGAGGTGAAAAAGACGCAGTGTACTTTGATGATCTCAGTTCATTATTCTGCCAGGATTGAGTCTGTTTCCCGGAGAAAGCGTGATCTAGAGAAGCACTCTTAGCTACCCATTTAATGAAGGGCCAATTTTCTACTCCCGACCAACGTAGCGTCCAACTGGGGAGCGCCAACCCTTCATTACCTGTGTCACCCAGCGGTACAAAATCTTGAGTCTTTGAACGTGTCTCAACATTATTACCATCCACTCCCCAAGATTGATTATTACCATAGCTGAATGTGGTGGTAATCTTTCGAGTAAGCGAAAGTCCTGAACGGAGCGTCATGTCCTTCTGCCTGCTTAAAGAACCTGTATTCACGCCTACATCACTGCTGGAATTAAGTCCCAACTCATCTGTTAATCCTAACCGGAACGGTATACTGGCTGTTCCTGAGACAACTTTCATGGAATCTCCTGACCAGACTGAATCAATAACACCCAGTGCATTCTGAGATCTGCTCTCAGAATAGGTAATACTGATGGGATTAATCTTACTGGCACCATCATAAAGGATGCCCAGAATTTTCTGTAATCCCTCACTTTTAGGCTTTTTCGTCTCTTCTTCCTTTTTGTCTTTTTGAGCACCTCCTCGTCTGCCCCGCCGCCTGGAAGAGGAACCGGATTTTTTCGGTGGACTGTAAACTGTCTCAATGATTGCTTTCGGAGAAAGAGTTAATGATGATGACGTCCTTGCCTGAGATGTAATATTTGCACCCTCTCGAGTGCTGTTTATAGGATCCGACCACCGATAACTGGAGCTGTAGTTCAGGGAAGGTTTCAACCAGGAAAAGATTGCTGGAGTAAAATTCGTACCGAAGCTTTCAGTAACATCCGTTACAATTCCTGACTTCATCTGCTTGATAGCATCCAAATGTCTTGCTCTGTACATATCCATATCACTCTTCATCGTCTTAGAATAGTTTGTTTTCAAGTTTTCAAGAATCTTATAGCCGGCTTTGAATGTTCTGTTAAGACCCAGATTATACGATGCCGGGACAGATTCCCCTACCCGTTTAGTTGTTTCTGAAAACGTCTCAGATGCCCCCATGGAAAGATCTAGTGAGGATGGAGTGTAATATAGATGGGTATCTTCTACTTTAGGACCCAGCCAGGGTATTCCTTTTAGAAATTTCAAAGGAGTCCAATAGTTATCCCTACCGAAACCCAAGTTGTAGCTCACATTTCCGTTGTAATTTCGATTGACACCGATTTTCTGCTCATTCGAGTCCCAGCCGTGAGATCCGGAAAAACTTCCCTTAAGCTTGTCTATCGTATATTTGGAGAAGAAGTTATCAGATTTTGTAGATTTTGAAAATGACGTAGAGAGAGACATCTGTCGACTCTTGGTCAGTAGACTATCTGGAGCATTTTCCTGATTGAGAAGTACATCGGTTCCGGGTGAATATTTTGGTGTAGTCATATTTTCTGTGTAACCAACATTTACCGGAATATTAAAACCCCACGCTTGAGGCAGCAGCTTGTTCAGATTGATTCTACTGTCAAACCTGAAACTCTCTCGAGTAGAGAGACGTCCAGAACCAAACTGTTCCTGAAGAGTATGGAAATCGGCTTCTGTCCGAGTGTAGGTCATAGTGGCACTGCCAAGATCCGCCAGAGTTAGGGTTGACTGCAAACGCATGGCTGTCCCCCGATCCTTCCTAACGTTTGAGAGACGGAGCTCATCTACATAAACTTCTCCACTCACAGGTTGCGAACTATTTCGGTTTTTAACACCCATAATGAAATATTCGAGGCGATTAATAGCCGGGTTTCCCTGAATATAGTACGTCCGTAACGTATCTGTACCGTCCTGACTTAAACTAACATACCGGCGAGTAGAATCTGTCACGAAGAAGAGATCATTTACATTTAATAACTCTACATTGGAGGAATCCTGAAGCTTCAGATTTGTCATGAAGTCGAGGTCTATCGCCATTGTATTTCTCCCTTCATTTTCATCCCACTCTTCATAAACCGGCTGACGTACTTCATAGAAGACCTCATCCAAGCCATCAAAGTGTCCAAACCTGATAAAAAATTCTACATCTGTGGTATCGTTCCAGATAGCACTTCCCTTCCCGTATGTATAAAGCTTCATTGTTTTGTAAGCCATATAACTTTGAGCACGATCTCCAGAAAGTGAAGTGAGATTTTTCTTAGCAGCCCCTTCTTCCTTAGGTCCTAGATCGTTGAATTGAAGAACCAGCGATTGCTCTTTCAAGCGAATCTGGTTTAGCTGATCGAATTCACCCTGAACTCCTTTTGGAGGCTCGTAGTCGTCGTTGTCTTCGGTATTCACGGTCGTAACTGCGAAGATACTGTCATTGGCGGTATATTCGTGATCATCGAGAGATTTTACACCCATTTCCTGCCATTCATTTCCAACCAACTCAATCTTGGCAATCAAAATCTGATCGTCGCTCTCCACTCCACTCACTGTGAGCCGCATGAATTGGATGGCATCCCATGTGATATTTCCTGTTGGTTTTATCTTATCGAATTCTGACAATGGAATCCGATAAAGTCGCCAACCAGTGGAAGTCTCACCTCCCTGATAGATCTCCCAGTCTTCACTTGTATCACTCAAGTCAAATGATGACGTAAAGTAATCATTATTATAATCTAAGCTTCCCTCTCCGGTGAGATCTTCATCATCCGGATATCTCGGTTCCAGGGGATGAGCGGCTGTCCCGTTTCCCTGTGTACCGTTGATAAAACGGTATTTTGACCGAGTTTCAGATGCAGTTTCACTGAAAGACCAGTTATCACCGTTGGGATCATCCGTATCAATATCACTATCCATATAAATAAGGTTTTCGAGCTCAAGTTCTAAAGCCTCAATATATGTGAGAGAATCCAAGCATCCGCCGTATCCATTTTCGTAAGCATCTTCACACAAATCCAGACCGATATCTTCCTCATCTTCCAACATCGTGTTACCATAAGATAATCCTTCTAATGGTTGATCTTCTTTATCGTGTTCACCGTTACTATTTCTATCTTCACTGATGATACCGAGATCTACGGTCATCTTTCCACTGGCAGTTTCTGATTTCATCCATATTTCAAAAAACTTGTTTTCTGATTGGTTATAGTCACCTGAGAAAAGAGTGGCTGTGATACTTGCCCAGTTAGAATCCGGATGATCATTTTCGATCTGTCTATCCCGGCGAGTATAATCCAGGACCAGTACATCTGTCCGTTCATTCTGAGCGCGAATACTTGTCTCTTGATTGGGCCAGATGTCTCGCGTTGAAACTTGATTATACGGATTATACCAAAACATTTTAGCCCGTTTTCGTTCACTGAGAGAATTGTCAAGAGAATCAACAGGCGCCGAACCACGGTTCCAAAACCGATACCGGACGGGCATACTGGTGGTACGCTTGGCACCTTCAAAATCGTCAATGAAGGCGACTCCGTTAGGATCACCTGTATCTTCATTATTCACCGGATTGGGATTCGGCAGTACCTGAGCAAACTCACCCTCAATTTTAAATGATGACGGCTTATTAGTCTCGATAAGCGGTAGCTTATCAATCGCTCGAGTAAGAAGATCAAGTTCCGTTTCAAAACGTCCGTTCACATCCCAGATAAAATTCCGAGTGGGCTCGTAACCCACTTCTATCTTCTCATTCATAACAGTTTGATTGAAGTAGAGTGCAGTTGCACCAATAAAAGAATTTTTTCCGAAGTCCATTTGAGCTCGGGTACCAACAATTGTTTTCTTATCAAAAGAAACCAGTTCGTGTTTATCGTACATTATTTCTAATTCTGCGTCGGGGGCATTTATCGCTTCCGTAAGGAAGGTAACAGTACCAGACATGTAGTCGATGTAATAATCGGTTCCGCGCTGAAGCTGAACATTATTTAGGAAAACCTGCTCACTCCCTTCCACCAGCATAAAACCGCCTAAATTAATCGTAGAACTGGTGTTGGTATAAGAGGCCTGAATCTCGAATTTGGATTCCGAGCGAATATTCATACTGTTGGTGCTGTGATACATAAGCGCACTGTCAGGTAAAACATTTTGAAGTTCCTCGCTTTGGTTGCCTTCTCCCAAATAAGGTTCTGTATAATCGAGTTCAAACGGGTGCAGCATGGGAAAGATTAATTCACCTGTAGCGTAGTTTATAATGTTAAAATTCTCAGAATCAATGAGATCATCAGGAATTAGATTATTATTCTGATCTCTCTGATCAAGACTGAACAGTTTAAGGTAGTTGTTACCATTATCATCCATCTCATTGTTACCGTATGCACCATGTTTATACGTGATTTTTAAGTCAAATCCTTCTTTTTCAATTTCAGTTGTTCCGAGATAATAGACATTTCTGAACATGAGCGGCCATGTGGAGTGTCCTGGATTGGGTGTCTGAGGCTTTAAAAGCTTAAGTATAATAGTGTCCCCCTCAGCAACAGATGAACTAAGTTCTCCAACAGCTTTAAAAACCACATCATCTTCAGGACGGGACAGTGTATAAGAGACAGCAAGAATCTCATTGGTCTGCAACGGTACTCTAAGCCTGATATAGCCGAGATCATCGCTTACACTATAGTCAACATTCCATTCAAGTCGTTCAAAAAACGCTTCTTCCACTTCTGAAGGTTCAAAATCAAAATCATTAGGGTCAGCAAACGCGCGACCGCGAAAAACACCCGCTCCCTGATTACCTCCCACAGATTTGAACAGATCAATCTCATTAATCACAACTCGTTCTGCACTAATAACGTGAGCACCACTTTCATTCAATGGATAGAAGCTGTTGATGAATGCCGCTTCTCCGGTGGAATCGCTAAAAAACGCGCCGCCATCACGGAATGTTTTATCAAGGAAAAAGTACTGGTTCGTCCTGTACTGATAGTCAGGTATGGTAGCTCCCTCAGATTCTGAGCCTCCTGTGAATTTCTTTTTCTCTTTCTTTGTCTGCTCGATCGATGCTATTGCCGTCACATCTACAGGACCAAATTTCAGAACCGATTTCAGCCCGAAGAGCCCGGCGGACTTGCCTGAGAAACTGACATAGTTTGTGGACGGCAATGAAAGGGAAATATTTCCCGCTTCAATCTTCTGCACAATCTCGTTCTCAAAACCGGTATAGTTAACTCGAATATTGTTTTCCCAGTCAAACTCCCGCTCACTGTCCTGATCCATGAGAATGCTGACGCGGTCACCAATCTTACCTTCGATATTCAGATGCTCCTGCTGATCAAACTCCAGATGAGTCGTCTGGGATTCCTGGAGATTGCTGCGTGCCAACGTCTGATCCTGAAACACCATTTTACCCATCACACGAATGTTGCCTCTCAAATTGAGAGATACACGGCCGGCAGCAGTCTCAACGCCCACAACTTCCCACGATCTGCCTCCGCCAGTCCTACTTTCATCGGATTTTGCCTTTGCAAGTGAGCTGTATAGATTCGAAAGTCTATCTCGGTAGATTCTCTTCTTCAAATAGTACTCGACTGTCATGGTCAGCGGCATTTTCAAAAAGTAGCCGCCCACGGTTTCGTAGAAGGAGATTGTCTCCCAGTTTCCGGTTATTTCCGCCCACGCCTCAAAATCTTCCAGCTCTGACGTGAAAATACCTCGCACTGTATTTATCGAATCAATGGTAAAGGGAGAGGGGAATGGTATCTTCTCGTATGGATCCACCATACGGTTAGCTTTGAAGCCGTGGATGAGCGTCAGCATGTCAAGGTCGAAAGTCTGCTCTTTGGAACGGACAGAATCTATCTGGTTCGTAGCCTGACCAAACAGGCAGACGACCATGAACGGCAAGATCGTACTGATTGCTCTACCTCGCCGTAATGTTGCGGCGAAATTGAGTGATTTCTGCTTCATTTACCTCTTAAGCTTCTGCTTTAGAGAATCCCGGTTACGCGTCCGGGCACACACGCAGTTAACGATCTTGCTATACTAACTTGCTCCTCTGTTTGTTTCATGAAATGAAGCGGTATCCCCAGAGGTTGGGGATTTTATAAACCGCTGTTCTTTTAGAAGTTGGATAAGCTTTTTCATCGCTTTGCTTCTGTGACTCAATTCGTTTTTCTCCTCGCTCGTCAGTTGAGCGTATGTTTTTCCGAGGTGAAGTATCAAAAAAACCGGATCGTATCCAAATCCGTCGTCGCCGAGAGGTGAATCTGTAATACGTCCTTCTACGACTCCTTCTGAGGTGAGTTCCTTTTCACCATCAGTATAACAGGCGACCGTTCGAAATCGTGCAATTCTTTCAGAGTACGGCACTTCTGCCAGTTCAACAAGCAATTTATTGATATTATCAGCATAACTGCAATCTTCTCCTGCATATCGAGCAGCATAGATTCCAGGTGCTCCATCAAGAGCATCAACTTCCAACCCAGTATCATCTGCAATGGCAGGTAAGCCGAGAATAGCAGAAATAGTCCGGGCTTTGAGTAAGGCGTTTTCCTCGAGAGTAGCACCTGTTTCCTCAACTTCGGGAATCTTCCGCTCAGGATCAACTTCATCCAGAGTTTGCGCTGCTATACCTCCACTTTTCAGGAGTTCCTTAAGCTCCGCTGCCTTGTCTCTATTCCTCGTTGCTATTATGATCTGTTTGCTCATTTGAATTCTATCGATGATTCAGCGGCGGGAAACATAGGAATATCATTATACCTTCACAAGTAAAATCCGACGGGGAGGACACCAATTAGCGGTTGCTTTTAGAGGGTGGTAAAAGTAACTTCGATGCGCTTTTTTGACAGTAGTTTTTTTTGGCTCGGTAGCTCAGTCGGTAGAGCAGAGGCCTGAAAAGCCTTGTGTCGATGGTTCAATTCCGTCCCGAGCCACTGTGATGGAGCCCCAAGAAGTTTAGGGGCTTTTTGTTTTGAATTATCTACTGAGAACTCCCTGAATCTACTTACGCCCATTCTCTTTCACCCAAGCTAACAGCACCCGGTAGAATTGCTCGTAGTCGGCAATGTCAACCCACTCTCCTTCAGCATGATGATTACCACCTTTTCCAGCTATAACCATCGTCGGGATCTTTTTGCCTGAAAAGAATCGGGCATCGGAAGCACCGTGTGATTTAGTCTCACCCACCTCAATGCCAGCCACTTCCTGAGCAATTGCAACGAAACTGACAAATAGAGGGTTGCTCGTATCAGCGAAATGGCTGCCGCCTGAGATTTTCTCCTGCACCGCAATACCATCAAACAGTTCGGCTTTTGCCACTGTTCTGGCCAACATATCATCCGAAGTGTACTTAGGTGTGTAACGAATGTCCACTGTTGCCGTCGCCAAATCGGGGACCTGATTGGTGGCCTTCCCTCCTTCTATAGTGCCTATATTCACCGTGGTATAATAATCGTCTCCCGGCTCCTTCTCTGTGGCGAAGTCCTCTTCCAGCATAATGAGGAAGCGGGCTAATTTTGTAATGGCGTTTTCACCCAGCCACGTTCGCGATCCGTGAGCACTCTTCCCTTCAGCTGTCACTTCCAGCCATAGAACGCCTTTGGCTTGAGTCTCGAAATTCCAGTCAAAACCACCGTCCGGCATTACCACTATGCCGGCACCATATCCCTGCTCCACCAGATATTTCACTCCGTTGAAACCGCCGATTTCTTCATCTGCAGTCAGCATCAGTCCCACGTCATACTTTGTTAGATCTATTCCCAGCGCCTTGAAGATATTCAGTGAAGCAGCAATTCCCATTTTCATATCATAAGCACCTCTACCTATTAGACGACCATCCTCAACTTTCGGCTGAAAAGATTCCTCAGTCCCGGGCACAACGTCCATGTGTCCCGCTAATAATATTTTTGGCCGAGTGGTTTTCTGGCTGGTAATAACTACTGATGGGAATTCTTTCGATTCATACCATTGTACATGAACAGGAAGTCCTGCCAATTCCTCTACCACCCACTCCATAGCGACTCGATTGGCTTCATTATCTCTGGTTACTGTCTGGAACTTGATGAGAGTGGAAAGGTCATGTACAAGTTCATCCTTCGTTTGTGCCCACAATCCACTCCATAGAAAACACAGCAGATAACATACTACAAATATTCCAGCGAATGGTTTTCTCATTTCTTCCCTCCTAAATGGTGTTTATTTGTACTTTAGCAAGATTTGTCAAGATATTGGAATGTAGAACTGTGAAAGCAGATTTGCAAACGTATCGAGTGTAAAAACTCCATTGTGGAAAAACTTTCACATACCTAGCATTATCATCCATTAAATATCTTACAGCTTCCATTTTCTCCGATATTGCTATTCCCTTCCGTCATCCTTAAACTCTACCCATGAGTCTTTTCATGCGGCTTGGGGTATTTCTCTTCTTTTTTGGGTTGCTGATCCTCAGCACCAAACTACTATTGAGCAAAAAAACACAGGCTGAACTTAAACGGATGGACAATACCATCCCGGCCTACTTTCGGTCGAGTAATAAGGTTCTTGCCCGAATGATAATAATTCTTGTCTTCCTGATGATGGCGGTTTATATAATAATTGAATTATCATGATTAGCTACATCATTGATGGCCACAACTTTATCCATGAAGTTCCTGTTTATCTAGAGCTCCTTGATCGAAACTACGTGGAATGTCAAAAGACACTTTACCGCCAGCTTCAAGACTATACCCAAACACGAAAGGTAGTAGTCACCCTTTTGTTCGATGGAAATCCATCTTGGGATCCACCTAAAGACGACGATAATCTTGAAGTTTGTTTCAGCGGAAATAATAGGGAAGCTGACGATCTCATCATTTCTCTGGCAGAAAAATGGAAGAAGCGGAGCATCATCGTTGTTACCAGAGATCACGCTATTAGAAATGCAGTAATAGCTGCTGGATGCCAAACAATGATGCCTGCTGATTTTCATGAACTAATTAGTACCAAGAAATCAAGCCGACCTATCAAAATAGGTATTAAGAACAAACACACTCTTTCCCCAGAAGAAGTGAGGGAATGGAAAGAAATGATGGAAAGTGAATTAACAAAAAAAAAGAGAAGAGCTGATAATTTAGATCATGAATCATCTAAACAAAACTGAATGACTGTGTTAAATAAATTACTCCAAATAAACGAGGGAGAAGGAAAGCGAGTCTTATCCTTCTTTCTCTGTTGGTTTTTCCTAATAGGCTCTTTTGTGTTCGGAAGAACGGCAAGAGATACATTTTTTCTCAGTCGTTTTCCGACTGAATATCTTCCTCATATGTTTATTCTGATTGCTGTTGCTATTGCCTTAACTATTTCTGTTCATTCCAAGCTTTCAAAACGACTTTCTCTATTCCCTCTCATGTTGGCAACTTTTGCTGGTGGAGCAGGATCTTTTATAATCATATTTTTCATCATAAAACTTTTTGCGTTTGAATGGATCTATCCTGTTCTTTACGTCTGGTTTGAAGTTATAGGCACTGTTATGGTAATCCAGTTTTGGCTCTTGACTAACACTGCGTTTGATACAAGAGAAGCAAAACGACTATTCGGTGTTATCGCCAGTGGGGGCGCTGTTGCCAATACCGCTCTAGGCTTCTCTATGGGAACATTGGTAGATCTATTTTCTGCTGATTTTCTTCTCCCTGCCACAGCACTTTTTATTGGATTGGGGTTTCTGATGGTACTTTTTATCAGACAGTTCTTAGATGAAACTCCTGTCTCTTCTTCAAAAAGGACATTCAGTCCAGATAAAAAGAAAGAAGGGGTATTTAGTTCTCCTTATCTTAAAGTGATGACGCTAACAATCGTTGCTGCTGCTGTTGCGGGATCATTAGTGGATTATCAGATGAAAATTATTGTTAGCGATAATTTGGATGAGTCAGAAATGGCTTCACTTTTTGGTACACTTTACGGCGCCATTGGTTTGATCTCCATCCTGATACAATTTTTCTTTACCAGCCGATTCCTCTCCCGGTTTGGTGTACTTCTCGCTCTGATGTTTCTGCCGGGAACTCTGCTTTTGGGCAGCAGTGCCATTTTATTGACTCCAGTACTTGCGGCAGCTATCAGTGCAAAAGCCGGTGACCAAATCTTTAGATTTACGCTCCACGATATCTCCAGTCAACTGCTTTGGCTTCCCGTTTCACCTCAAGTGAAGAGCAAGGCAAAGCCGTTCATTGATGGAACCATCAAGAATCTAGCAGGTGGATTAACAGGTATTCTCATCATCGGACTTATGTCACTCTTTAATGATGTAAGGGTACTGAGCATTCCCGCTATTATTCTGTTAATCGTCTGGATCATTGCCAATATCAAGTTAAAAAAGGGTTACGTCTCTGAACTCCGAACGGCTGTGGAAAAACGACGCCTCGATTTCGAGGAACTTGATTTCGATTATACCGATCCAACCATTGTTGAGATTCTGCGAAATACACTCTTGGAAGGTAATGAGCATCAGCAGCTGTTTACCTTGGAAACAATTAGCACCCTTCCATTAACAGCTTGGAAAGGTGATCTGCAGAAACTTCTTGAAAACAGCTCAACTGTAATCCAAAGTAAGGTTTTAGAACTAACAAAAAATTCCGCTGATATCATCCCGGATAACACCGTATTAGCTCTATCACAAAAAACCGACGGGGAGTTGACTGCTGACGCACTCCTTGTCTGTGGTCACAGGAAACTCCAACAAGCTGTGCCACTCATGAAAACTTTGGTGGCAGATAGCCACACTTCCATCAAAGCTGCTGCTGCTGCAGGGCTTCTGCTCATGGGTGGTGACGATGCAAAAGAAGGACAAAAGGCACTCGACTCTCTCCTTGAAAATCCTGAAGCAGAGATCAGATTGAGCTCTCTATCGACTGTTGGACACTTGTCGGATGTCTTGACGGAACAACTTCTCAAAAAGCTGTTGGCAGATGACAGCAGTGAAGTACGTCTGAGGGCCATTAATATTGCTGGAGACCGGCCAAGTTCGAATTTTATTTCACACCTCGTAAGCAATCTCCACGATTCTTATACAGCACCTGCTGCTCGACGATCGCTACGTCTTCATAACTCCGAAGACGTGTCAAAAGCTCTTACCGAGTTGATAATCAAAATTGATGACGTTGATGATTTGAGTTCCATGAACGCTGTTCTCAGATGTCTGGGTGACTTAGATATGCCGGAGACAGTAGATACTCTCATCACTGTTTGGTCAAAGACTTCATTTAATGGTTGGGAGGAAATCACGGATTCACTTTCTCGAATAGCAAAGCGTGGTGTAATGAACGATGTTTCTTTGGTTGAAACGGTATCTCTTCTAGAAGAAATTCTGAGGCAAGCGTATGAATCTGAACATGCACTCTCCCTATTCGAGGAAAACAGTGACTCAAAATTGATCACAGACATGCTGTCTCATCAACTGAGTCAAATGAAGGTGATTATTCTTAAACTAGCTCTTTTAAATCACCCGGATGCCCCATTACAAACATTTGCTCATGCGGTCACAACTCCCGGAGCTTCTACACTGCCGAATGTCTTAGAATATCTTGATAATGTTCTCGAAAAGACAGTGCGGGAAAAAGTTGTACCACTACTGGATGAAACCGATGCTGCCGAGAAAGTTCAAGTCGGTAATAAACTCTTTAATTTACAATCGAAATCCTCTGAAGAATGGCTCATCTATTGGCTTAATGGCAAAAGTAATTACAAATCTGCTGTTGCATTTGACTACGTTCTAAAGAAAAGATTGGAATTGGGTGAAGGAGTTTTATCATCAAAATGGCTAAACGATAGAGACAGCTCTATCCACAATGAAACCTTAGCGAAAAGAGGAAAGGATTGGAAACCGGCAGAACTTGAAAATATGGAATTAATGGAGGAAACACCTATGTACACAACACTGGAAAAAACCCTTTTTCTTAAGGGAGTTACACTCTTTAAGGATATTCCGGGTGAAGAAGTAGCACACATTGCCCAGATCACTGATACCATTAATCTTGAATCGAATGAGATTGTATTTGAGGATGGCGACCCGGGCGATTCCATGTTCATTATTGTGGATGGAGAAGTTCGAATCCACAAGGAAGGCAAAGAGATCGCAACTTTAGGAGATTCAGAATTCATTGGCGAGATGGCTATCCTGGATCAGGAGCCCAGATCAGCCTCTGCTACAACTCAGGAGGAGACTGTACTGTTGAGAATCAGCGGAGAAGATTTCTTCGATTTGATGGGATCTCGGATGGACATTGTGCAGGGAATTATGAAAGTTCTGACAATGAGACTGCGAGAAGCGATAGCGTAAAAATTCTTTAGTTATCAGAGATTAACTTCTTCTTCATTTTATCAATATCACCCTTGTGCTCATCCAGTAATTCGCCGGCATTATCCTTTAGTTGTTCAATAAGCTCTTTACCCTTCTGAACTCCTTCAGGCAGTTTTTGTTCAGTCATCACCAGATAACCAATGTACACCGCTAGCAGTACAAAAAAAAACAATGCCACCTTCATCAGCCGCTTAATCAGTGCATAAACCATGATTGCTACAAGTATCAAAGCGACAGTCAGAAGAATGGGCTTGTCCGTCAATTGCTGAATCAAACTATCCATGCTATTCTTTCTCCTTTGAAGATGGGATTTGGAGTTCCTGCCCTACTAAAATAAGCTCGGGGTTGGAAATGTTCTCTCTGTTAAGTTCATAGATTTCCTGCCAACGCTTCCCTGCACTTAGATACTGTACAGCCAGTTTCCAGAGATTCTCGCCTGCTGCGACCTCATGCGTCAGGTGGAGAGTGGGTTTCTCTTCCTTTACCTCTTCTTCCACTGCTACTTCCTCAGTGACAGCCACAGTCTCTAACGCTTCCGAAAGCTCTGGCTCAAGTGTCAAGGAAATCTCAGCAATAACGGTATCCTCCTGGAGCTCTTCAGCAGCAGTCGGTGCCTCTGACAAGATGTCTTCTTCCTCAACCACGGGCTCATCGGATATCTCCGGTTCAGGTGGAGGAGCTTCTCTCAGTGCAACTTCCTCTTCTATCGGTTCAATCTCGACAACCTCCTCGATTACAGGATGACGAATCCGCTCTGTAAACGACGCAAATTCAAACGACGGGCTGTTTTTCTGGTCGTGGCACCGGAGACATGCCTCTTCTATCACTGGCTCCAATTCGTGCAACCCGGATTCCTCTAAGTGGCTTTCGGGGACGTAGTGGCATTCAGTACAGTTCACCGTTTTCAAGCCGGCGGTGATGTTATAGTTCAAGTATCCGTCATCCCGGCCAAAACCAGATGTATGGCACGAAAGACAGTCGGGGGACTTATGCTTATGTTCATGCTCCAGCGTAGCAAATGATGATGAATGTGGAGTTGTCAGCCAATGTTCCAGATTCTCTGGATGACAATTTCCACACTTTGCTGCCGGTGTGACTATATATTCTTCAGGTATGGGTGAAATGCGCTCTACACGTCTAGTGAGACTTTGGCGCTTTAGACGGTTGTACTCAATAATCATATCCACCATGATTGCGTCGTTGGGAAGGGAGATATCCATTGGGATCAGTTTACCGTTGTAGGACTGTAGCTCTTTCTCTTCATCGAATGTCAACTTGAGTTCACCCACATAATAGCCGTCCTTCCCTGCTTGCACTATGAGCGTGTTCCCGATTTTCTCCGGTTCTTTCAGGATGGATTGTGAATGACTTCCAACGATGATGTCAATTCCTTCTACTGAACCTGCAAGTTCTCGGTCTTTCTCTATTCCGAAGTGCGAAAGCATGACAACTACATCAGCTTTTTCTTTTAGTGCTAAAGTGTGCCGAGTAGCGACATCTTCGTAAGAGAGAAAATCCACTGCTTCAGATACACTTTTAGGATAAAACCGAAAAATACTTGGATCAAGAACCGAAAAGAAGCCGAAAGTAATACCGTTACGTTCAACTAGAATTTCACTTTGGAGATTTGGAAGCTGAGGCTCTTTCAGATTAGAAGCCAAAAACGGAAGATCGGAATCCTCCATCAGCCCGCTCAGAAATGGAATTCCCCGGAAAAATTCCTGATCACCCAGCGCTACAGCATCATACGGTATCAACTCGTAGCCACGGAAGGCGATACTATCCTTGAGAGTTTTTCGAGTGGAAGAGAGAAAATCGCCGGCATCTACAATAATGGTGTTGGGGTAATCTTTCAGCCAATCTCGAACGTAGTGAATACGTTTTTCCAGAGAACCGTATGACTTTCCAGGGCAGAGGCAGTTTTCCAGAGCGCCGTTGGTATTATTTGTGTGGAGGAGGTAAATATCAACTGCCTGAACCTTAAATGGAATCAGCAATAAAACCATGAAGAGTGTGAGAATGGTGATAAATTGTGCGACAGACGGGAACCTCATTATAAAGAAATATGGGTGGAAAGTGGCAAGATTTCAAGAGTAATTTTCAACTATGAGAAAATTTCTCAGAATCCCCGTCTACGCTCTAGTTCTTTTGGGCTTTCTCAATGGCCAGGCTAAGCACCCGGCTGACACTGTCCTTGCATCAGACAAAACATCTCTTGCGGAGAAAATACTCATATCTCCCATCGCTCTCTGGCAACGGTTCAGCTACAGTACTCCTCTGCTGGCGTGCCAGTTTTACCCAAGCTGCAGCAACTACGCGGCGCAGAGCATTTCTGAGAAGGGTGTTCTAAAAGGGACAATCATGGCAGCCGATAGAATAGTCCGCTGCAACCCTGCGGCGTATCACTATCATGTGGGGGATAACTTGAAATCAGTGTCTCGCCAAGAAGCCCTTCATACTGACGGACGTCTGGTTGATCGTGTTCAGACTTCTCTGCTTTCGCAGCAGAATGGAAAGTCTCCAAAACTGGCAGCTGCTCTTTCTGTGTTGATTCCGGGCAGCGGACGAATTTACGCCGGGCGAACCTGGGACGGATTTTTCGGCTTTCTCACCTTTACCCTGTCAGCAAATCTGGCTTACGAACATCTAAACTCTGGGCACACTATCCGAGGAGGACTCTTTTCATTCGCCACTTTAGCTTTCTATGGTGGGGAAATTTTGGGAGCGTACAAAGCCGCTCAGATGGCGCCTCCCGACAATTAGTTGACGAATTTAGGCTGATTCAGAAACAGATGAAGACTCAACAGTGCTTTCATCTTGAAACTGCTCTTCTTCCGTAGAACCTTCCAACGCTCCAACTGAGCTGTCACCATCCGTGATACTTTTCATGACCCGATCAAAATAACCTGTGCCGACAAACTTCTGATGGGTGATGGCCATATATCCACTTGTCCTTTCATGCTCGAACTCCTGCTCCTGAAAATCAGAATAAGCGAGCATTCCATCTTTACTGTAAGCGCTGGCAAGATCGAACATCCCCAAGTTTAAAGCGTGAAAACCGGCTAATGTCACAAACTGAAACTTGTATCCCATGGCTGCAAGTTCAGTCTGAAACTTTGTGATGGTTGCCTTGTCAAGATGCCGCCTCCAGTTGAAAGATGGTGAACAGTTGTAGCTCAGCAGTTTGTCTGGATAGACTTCTTTGATCGCTTCGGAAAATTGTCGTGCTTCATCCAGATCTGGGTGGGAGGTTTCGCACCAGATCATGTCAGCGTACGGTGCATAAGCGAGTCCCCGAGCAATGGCACTTTCGATGCTTCCCTTGAAATGATAGAATCCTTCAGAGGTACGTGGATCATTTAAGATAAATGGATGATCACGTTTATCACTGTCGCTGGTGATAAGTTTTGCTGAATCAGCATCTGTACGGGCGATGAGGATTGTAGGAACACCGCAAATATCCGCCGCTAATCTTGCCGATATGAGCTTGGTGATGAATTCTCCGGTAGGGACCAAAACCTTGCCGCCCATGTGACCGCACTTCTTAGCTGACGCAAGCTGATCTTCAAAATGAACCCCGGCAGCACCGGCATCGATCATGGATCTCATCAGCTCGAAAGCATTTAAAGGACCGCCGAATCCTGCCTCAGCATCGGCGACGATGGGGGCAAACCAGTAAGGACCGTCTTTCCGCCCATCGAGCACCTGAATCTGATCTGCTCGGCGGAGAGCATTATTGATTCGTCTAACAACTTCAGGAACGCTGTTACTCGGGTAGAGACTCTGATCGGGATACATCTCACCGGCCAGATTGGCATCAGCCGCAACCTGCCATCCGCTAAGATAGATCGCCTTCAGTCCGGCTTCCACCTGCTGTACTGCCTGATTTCCGGTGAGAGCGCCAAGCGCATGGATGTAGTCTTCTGTTTGAAGAAGGTGCCAGAGTCGTTCCGCACCCGCCTGAGCAAAGGTGTACCAGATCTTCAGTGTTCCCCGAAGCTTAAGTACATCTTCCGGAGAATATGGACGAGTAATCCCCTGCCATCTGGGATCGTTTGCCCACAAATTCCGTATGTGCTCCAGATCGGCATCATCGACCCTGTGGCTTTCTATTTGCCTTTCGCGCTCAAGAGCCCGCTCTTCAACAGTGAGTGATCTAATTTTTTCTTCAACGGCTGCCATCGGTTGTTCTCCTTTTTATTATCAGTTATACAAGTTTAAACTCAGTCAATATGATCGTATGCTCGCAATGTCAGGAACTCCTCAAGTTTATCATTAGAAATAATTTCATCGAACAGTTGTGCGGCGAGATGATAACAACCTGAATCAAACCGTTTTTCTCCCACCAGCTGTCTAATGTTTTCCAGTTCCTCATCCATTATTGTCCGGAAAAGATCCAGTGTAATTTTGTTGCCATCCGCCAATGACGCAGCCGAATTGTGAATCCACTGCCATATCTGAGTTCGGGATATTTCTGCTGTTGCGGCATCTTCCATGAGGTGATTTAAAGGGACACAGCCGTTACCGCCCAACCAAGCTTCCATGTATTGAATCCCTACGGAAATATTCGTTCGGAGTCCGCTCTCTGTAATTTCACCGGACGGGACTTTAAGCAGATCTTCAGCAGAAATTGTTACGTCCTTGCGCAATTGATCCAGCTGATTCGGAGCTTTCATAACCTCGTCAAAACAGTCCATGGCAATAGGTACAAGTCCCGGATGAGCTACCCACGTTCCATCGTGACCGGCATTTACTTCACGGACTTTATCTGCACGAACTTTTTGGAGAGCACTTTCGTTAGCTTCAGGATCACCTTTGATGGGTACTTGAGCTGCCATTCCTCCCATGGCATGTGCACCACGTTTGTGGCACGTCTGGATGAGAAGATCAACATAAGACCTCAGAAAATGACAGTTCATAGTCACTGCGGCACGATCGGGCAACAAAAAAGATGGATGGTTGCGAAACTTCTTTATGAAACTGAAAATGTAATCCCACCGCCCACAATTCAATCCTGTTGAATGCTCCCTCAACTCGAAGAGAATCTCATCCATCTCGAACGCCGCCAAAATGTGTTCGATGAGCACGGTAGCTTTGATCGTCCCCCTGGGAATACCAAGTAGCTCCTGAGCAAAAATGAAGACATCATTCCATAGACGGGCTTCAAGGTGACTTTCCAGCTTGGGTAAGTAGAAATAAGGACCGGTTCCTTTTTTAAGTAAAACATCTACATTGTGAAAAAAGTAAAGCCCAAAATCAAAAAGACCAGCAGATATGGATTTACCATCTATGAGGACGTGCTTCTCGTAAAGATGCCATCCTCTGGGTCTTACTACCAATGTTGCCACTTCATCATTCAGAGAATAAAATTTCCCTCCCGGGACTTCGAAGGTAATGGTTTCTCTGACAGCATCTTGGAGATTGATCTG
>Ga0187827_10004010_pt1 | contig 18451 bp, 20 predicted proteins | sample ETNtaG_39_FD_167969 | JGI IMG/M metagenome (GOLD analysis project Ga0187827, IMG submission 167969) | Marine microbial and viral communities from oxygen minimum zone, Eastern Pacific Ocean - ETNP2014_SV_150_PacBio MetaG (Illumina Assembly) | ecosystem: Environmental > Aquatic > Marine > Hypoxic... | reverse complement strand
CAGGATAAAGATAAGGCTATAAACACAGTCATAATTACTTAACACAAAATTACTTATGCCAAATTACTCTATCTAAAGAACTCCTGATTTAGTTGTTAAAAATAAAATGGCAGAAAATAAAGTATATTGTACTTTATCAAGGTTTTAATGAAGTTGAGTGGCAGGGTGATATGTATTAATTCTGCATGCAAAAGAAGGCAATAACCGCAATCAGAAACCCTGCAAGGCTTATAATGGTAAATAAATATATTAAAGGGTGTGGCAGTAAAAATATTTCTGTGCGGTTTTTAACAAAATAGACAATATTTAAATAAATAACAAGCGAGATCAGATTATAAATAATTCTATAGAAATACGTTTCGAATGTCTTCCCGGTGAACTTAATTAATATCTCTTTAAAGAAATGTGAGATCATAATGCTATGTACAAATCCAAAGAAGCACCAGGGAAATACTAAATAAACTACATCATTCATGCCGCATTCTAGCATAAAAAACAAAACCTGAAACAAACTTATGGTCCTGGTCAGAAATATTTTACGGGTGCGGCTATAATAATCTACGGGTTTTTTACTTCATTTCCATTGTTTTTGTGTTATTATTACCCATATAGATTTTACATAAATTCAAATATTCTCAGGGAGATAAACTATGATAGTAGCTGAGTCAAAACCATTTAAAGAAATATATGACCTGGTTAAAGACTTCAGTAAAATTTGTGTAATTGGCTGTGGAGATTGTGTGACCGTATGTCATACAGGCGGCCAGAAACAGGTAGAAGAGCTTGCATTAAAATTACGCATTGCAGCAAAAAGAGATGGCCGAGAGCTTGAAGTAAGGGAAGAGACTGTGTTGAGGCAGTGTGAACAGGAATATGTAGAACCAGTAGGTAATTATGTTAATGATTATGATGCAGTAGTTTCTATTGCCTGTGGTGTGGGAGTGCAGACATTAGCAGAAAAATATACGCCGGTCAGAGTAGTTCCCGGACTTAATACCACCTTCATGGGAGCGCCCGTAGAACCGGGATTATTTTTAGAAAGATGTGCCGGTTGTGGAGATTGTGTGCTGGATGAAACTGGTGGATTCTGTCCCATAAGCAGGTGTTCAAAAAGTTTGCTCAACGGTCCATGTGGAGGCTCGATGGATGGCAAATGTGAGGTGTCGGAAGATATACCCTGTGTATGGAATCAAATATATGTCCAACTTGATAAACAGCAGAAAATGCATTACATGGATGATATCAGGCCACCAAAGAAATGGTCGGTAAGCACCGGCAGTTCTCCACGTAAATTAGAAATCAAACATCTTCAAATGGAGAAGGAATAGATGGATCAACCAATTAAGATTAAGGAAGACGTTTACTGGATTGGTTCACTGGATCCAGGTCTCGTTATATTTGATATCGTTATACCTACAAAGCACGGTACTACTTATAATTCCTATCTGGTTCGTGGTGAGAAGATAGCTGTTATAGATACTGTAAAGGCCTATTGTGTAGATGACTTTATTTCGAAAATCAGATCGTTAGTCCGGCCGGAGGATATCGATTATATAATTGTCAATCATACAGAGCCGGATCATTCGGGCGGTTTGATCAGGTTGATGGAATTAGCGCCCAAGGCAATTCCTGTATTTTCCAGAGGCGCCAGAACTTTTGTGAAGAATATTCTACATAAAGAGTTTGATTACAAAGAGGTGAAAGATGGTGACAGTATTGATCTAGGAGGCAAGGTACTGAAGTTCATATCTGCACCATTTCTCCATTGGCCAGATACCATGTTTACGTATCTTGAAACCGATAAGATACTATTCCCGTGTGATGCATTTGGCGCACATTACTGCAGTGATAAAAGGTTTAACGATGAACTGGATTCCAAGGAAGATGCATTTAGTGCGTATGAATTTTACTACGATACCATATTAAGACCTTTCAAAAAGCATGTTATGTCTGCCCTGGATAATATAAAGGATATTGATATAGAAATTATTGCTCCCTCCCACGGTCCTATACTGAGAGAAAATTTAGAAAAGTATATAGATGCTTACAGAAAATGGTCAGGAAAGACAAAGAAATATCCTGACAAAAAAAAGATAGCAATTATATATGTTTCAGCATACGGCAGCACAAAAAGAATGGCAGAATCTATTTATAGAGGAGCATGCCTTCCTGGCACAGATGTTTCTCTTTTAAATGCGGCGGAAATTGATATGGAAACGTTACTTGACGAAATTGACACCTCTGATGAAATTATCCTGGGAACTCCTACGCTGAATGCGAAGGCGCCAAAACCTATATTTGACATTATTTCAAGCCTGGTAACGCTGAATATCAGGGGTAAGGCGGCGGCTGTTTTTGGGTGTTACGGCTGGAGCGGTGAAGCCGTACAGATAATTGAAGACATCTTAAAAAGTTTGCGTTTCAAGATAGTTGCTGAGGGTTGTAAGTTAAGGATGATACCTTCTGAAGAATCACTGAAAGAATGTGAAGAATTTGGTAGAAAGTGTGCATCAGCTATCTAATACCATGATGTGGAGTCAATGTACATGCATACCAGGATATGTAGATTGTCCACCCGTAAACGATCATACCATCAACCAAACTTTTCCTTTTGATAATGTGAATTCCCGTTTATAATACATCTTTGCAAAAATTTTCAGATGTTATTAGGAGGTTAACTATTGCAGAAGAAAGAAAATGTTGAAGAAAAAGGAGATGTAACCTTAAGTATTGTGGAAACTGCAATGGCAGAAGAACTTAAGGCAAGAGACCTGTACAAGAAAATATCAGCACAGCTTGAGGACAAGGCAGCAAAGCTTAAGTTTGACGTAATGGCAGATGCAGAACAGAGACATTATGAACGATTAAGAAAATGGTACGAGGATACTTTCGGAAAAAGTCCGAAAGATATAAAGATAAAAACATCAAAAGCCGTCAAAGTGAAGAAACCTGAAAAGAAGGCAAATTATGATGATGTAATCAAAATAATAATAAGTGCTGAAGAAAATGCCTGTAAATTCTATGAAAACGCTGCAAAGAAAACAAAAGATGAAGGTGCGAAAAAACTGTTTGAGACACTTATAAAAATGGAGAGCGCTCATGTTACACAATTCAAGGATGAATTTCGCATAATAACGGAACCGTCACTCTGGTGTGCAGAGGAAGAAATTCCATGGATGCTGGAGGTGTAAGTCATTATAAATTATCCCTGTCCACATCTGCACCGTTTAAGGATGTGGACAGGGATATTTTATCTCAAGTCAGGTCGCTATCGCGACAGAAACTATCCTTCGACTCCGCTCAGGATGGCGTCACACTGAGCGGAGTCGAAGTGTTATCAACATTGAAATTCCTATGCATAAATTTGACAACTGAAAGGGGATATATTAATAACCATGTGGGAAAGAATTGTAGATGTTATTAATGGTGGCAAAAAGTTTATCATAACGACCCATCTATTTTCAGAAGGAGATGCGATCGGTTCAGAACTTGCACTTAAGCGTTTTTTGTGTGATTTAAATAAAGAGGCCGTAATAGTAAACAACGAAAAACTGCCTCCTGTTTACAGTTGTTTTGATCCTGATAAGGACGTTAAGTTTCTGAGAAGTAAAGATGTTAATATTAACCTTGATGATTTTGATGCTATATTTATGGTTGATGTGGCTGACTGGGGTCAGTTGGGTGATTTTGCAGACATGATTAAGGCCAGCCAGATTACTAAGGTATGTATAGATCATCATCCAACGAATCCCGGTTATGCTGATATAAATGTAATAGACAAAGGCGCATCTTCTGCCGGAGAGCTGATATATGACCTGATCATACATATGAATGGGGAGCTTACACTGGAGTTAGCGACCCCTTTATACCTCTCAATTGCAACCGATACAGGGTGGTTTAAATTCAGTAATACAAGTGCAAAGGCTTTTAAGGCTTGTTCTGCTTTAATAGAGGCCGGGGTTAAATCCCAGATAATATACGAAAAACTGTATCATAATAAACACGCAAGCTATTTGAAGCTACTAAACCTTATGCTTGGTGCCTTAAGTTCAGAATGTGACGGGCAGCTGGTATGGACAAAGATGACGAAGAAGATGATTAAATCATCCGGTGTAGAGTTCGTGGACACAGATGTAATGATTGATCTTATCCGTGCAGTAAATGAGGTGGAAGTTGTAGTTATATTCAGGGAACTGGGAGAGAGAAAAACAAAGGTGAGTTTTCGTTCAAAACACACGATAGATGTAAGTAAATTAGCATCCGATTTTGGAGGGGGTGGCCACGTGCGTGCCGCCGGAGCATCACTGGAAGAACCAATAGATACAGTTATTGGAGACGTCATATCTGCAGCAAGTGAATTATTAGAGGAAGCCTCAGCCTGTGTCTCTTCAGGCAGCAGCCTCACATAGTAGCATGTAAGAGAGAATTAGAAATTCAACTAACATTCAGGAGATTATTAAGATGGCTAAATGGGAGTGTTCTGTTTGCGGTTATGTATATGATCCGGAAAAAGGAGATAGTATTAATGGTATTCCGTCTGATACTTCTTTTGAAACGTTACCGGATGATTGGGTTTGCCCGGCATGCGGTGCCGGCAAAGATTCATTTGAGAAAATAGAAGAATGAGACTTAAAAACAAGACAGCAATTATTACTATAAACCTAAATCATGGCTTATTTCCTGCATGGCCTTTAGAGAAATTTCAATAAACCTTTCTAATGAAATACCAAGGTGTTCACACTCTTTAATTATTTCCCTATTTACGCTCTTGGCAAATGCCTTTTCTTTCATCCTTTTTAGAATGGACTTGATCTTTACACTTTTCAGTTTTTTATCAGGATAGATAAGTGCCGTTGCAATAATAAGGCCAGTAACCGTCTCAGCAGCGGCCAGTGCGAAGTCCAGTGTGGTTTCTCTGTTTATACCCAGAGCTTCTGCGTTGTGACCTTTTATTGCTTTTATTGTTTCATTATCTATGCCGTGATCTTCCAGTATCCTGGACGAGACCAGTGTGTGACTGGCGGGATCGTCCTTTGTTTTTTCAAAGTCAAGATCATGAAGGAGTCCGGCCAGTCCCCATTTTTCAATATCAGCGTTTAACTCTTTTGCAAGGCTCCTCATTATGGCTTCGCTTGCAAGACAGTGTTTTAACAGGTTCTCATTCTTTAAGTGACTTGATAATAATTGCAACGCTTTTTCTCTATCCATATTTAGAAGTTTACCACAACGGTTACTTGGATAAAAATGATTTCTTTGCGCACTTTGCGACTTCTTGTCCTCCCCGCCTGCCGGACGGGCAGTGGCGCTTTCTGTCCCCGCCTAACAAACTGGCGGGCAGGCGGGGAGCGGTGAAGGATATTTTATGATAAAGCAAAAGACCGGTGTTGTGTTGGAATCACTTCGATTAAGGATTAAGGATGGTATCAAGACTGCTTCCACTCTTGGTTTCAAAGGCATCCAGATCGATGCGACACAAAGAGACATAACCCCTGAAAATCTATCACATACAGGAAGGCGGGAATTAAGGCGTATTATAGATTTAAACAGATTAGAACTCTGTGCCCTCGGAGGTGAATTAGGGATAGGATTTATCAATGAAAATGAATTTGATTTTCTCATCAATAGAATAAAAGCGATTATAAATCTTGCTCTCGATTTGCAAACCAATATTATAACCGTACAAATAGGCAGTATACCAACGGAGACTGATTCTACACACTGGCATGCCGTAAATACTGCTCTTGGTGAGATTGGCAGACATGCTGAAAATTACGGATGCAGACTCGCCGCAAAAATTTCATTTGATAATTATTCAACACTGAAGGATTTTCTGAAATCACTATACACTGAAGGTATTAGATTAATCTATGACCCGGCATCACTAATGATAAACAACCTGGATCCGATCAAGGGTATACATGAACTACACAAATATATAGTCCATACAAATCTCTGGGATACCAGACAAACGGAAGAAGGAAGAAACATCGAAGTGTCCATCGGAGAAGGCATAATACCGGCTGAAGAGTTCATTACTACACTTGAATCAACAGGATATCACGGGTTCTACGTTATCAATTCAAAAACAATGCAGCAGCCCGTTGAAAATATCAAGAAGGGTAAAGAGTTTTTAGATAGATTTTAGAGAAGAATACAAGCCGTTCTCCTTTATATATGCCTCGACACATTCAGGCACAAGGCCCTTGATTTCAATTCCATCTTTTAACTTTTTTCTTATATCTGTAGATGAAATTCCAACAGGTTTGATCTCTATCCTCAATTTCTCTATGTCTGATATATTGTCGTCACCAATAAGTTCGGTCAATCTAGACGATGTGTCAGTTGAAAATCCGGGCCTGTTTACGATAACAAAATGGCATAATTGAGAAAGCTTTTTGATATCTTTCCATAGTTCCAGTTCATTTAGTGAATCGGCACCAATAATCAGGAACACCTCGCACTCCTCACCATAGTGCCCTAGAATTTCGTGTACTGTGTCTATCGTATATGACCTTCCTTTACGCTTGATTTCCAGATCGGATACTTCGAATTTATCATTTTCATTAATGGCCTCTTTAGCCATCTGATATCGATGTCTGGCATCCGTCAAATCATCAGTATATTTGTGAGGGGGGATATATGTGGGTATAAAGATTACCTTTGATAAATGGTGGTGTTTGCAAACCTCTTCCGCCATGATCAAATGTCCCATGTGTATTGGATTGAAAGTGCCGCCGAGTATTCCAATTCTTTCCGGGTGTAAAACAGTGTAATCTGCGGGCTTATCTTTTTCATTAATCATAAATTGCTCAATTCTGGACCTAAACGGCTTTCTATCTCTTCCACTGTATGTAATTCCCCTTTACCAATGCCCGGGCAAGTCTTCCCCTGCTCTTCCCACTCAGCCGTGTTTCTAAGATTGGATTTCCAGAACGGGAAGGTTTTACATTGAAGCGGCCTGGTTTCATAAATCCTGCATCTATCGTCATACATGATGCAGTCTCCATTGCCACGCTCCTGCAGGCTGATGCGTCCTTTTATTATCCTTAAACCCCGCTCTGCAAACTGATTTGGTGAAATACCCAGGAGGGCGGAGGCACCTTTTATCTCCCCTTTATTTATCCAGACTGTGCCCGGCTCACCCCTGCAGCAGTTACCGCATCTCTGACATTCAAATCTTAAACCATCGTTGTACCATGGAGTATTACGTTTTTTATGAATGTTTTTACCTGATTTCGAGTTATTCATAATTTAATGTATAGGAATTTCAATGCTTCGGCTAAGTTTACACTGAGCGTGCGAACGTGCTCAGCACGACGTCATTCTCCGCCTAGGCGGACGGGCGAGCACCTGCCTGCCGGTAGGCAGGGAGTCGAGGAATCATAGTTGCCGAAGGTCTGATTTAACTACTTTTATTTTTTTGGCCATTCTGAACGAGAAACTTTATGGCATGCAAAACATGCATTTCTCACCATTGCATCAAAATTTTCATAGGCCTCAACGATATTTTTGTTTCCGGAGGCTTCATTAATCCTGTTAGCACTATCAATAACTGCTTTTGAGTATTTTTCAAATTCCTCCTTCATTGCCTTGACTGCCTCCGGGTCATTTGGGTCTTTACCGGTTTCTTTGAACCAATCATCAATATTTCCTTTATTCGGAAAGAACATCCTCATTATGACCTTACTAGCTTTGGTTACTTCATTGGACTCCTTGGCAACGGCATTGAAATCACCAATCATTATTGCATCAAACATCTTAGCCGTGTGGGAGCTGATTATTCGCATCAGAGAACTGGTAGGTGTGGATTTCTGCATTTGCTGAGTTTCTTTATCTTCTCCCAAAGCCTTATTGCTTTCCCATCCACAGGTTATAACCCCGGTGGTTACTGCAAACGTACAAAACACGGTTATGAATATTTTATTAATTTTCTTCACTTCGCATGTATCCTTTCTGCAAGAGTTAATATAAATTCAAATCTCAGTGTCATTGAATTAAGACGTAGCGGAAACCTTCAGGTTTCCAATACCATGTTTAAGTGTATAAATGGAAGGCTAAAGCCATTCCGCTACAGTGGGACACTTTACATTGTCTATCAGGTGATAAAATTGCTTCTTTTACAGTTATGGCATTAAAAACAAAATGCGACAGGATTTCAACTGTTTTCCAAATTCTACCTCCTTCTTTATTATTTATCTAAAACTTGGTAAAATTAAGTGTTCAATACTTTAGTATTGGTAAAATTGAGAATTAATTAATTGATGGTGGTATAGTGAATTTGCATGACAAACACTCTTCATGTACGCATTGCGGTATAGCTATTTCTGACAGGGCAAGCGCTATTTTCAGTGACAAAGGGGAGGCGTTTTGTTGCTGGGGATGTGAGACGGTCTATAAAATATTAAGAAAAGAGCATTTCTCATTAATCAACAAACCCTCTACTAAACTGCCTGAATATGATTTTCTGGATAACGATTCTTTTCTAAAAGATTATCTGGTGAGTGTTGATAACATGAAAGGTATGAGGTTTTTTGTTGAGGGTATTCAGTGTACTGCCTGCCTCTGGATCATCGATCAAATCCCTGACTGGGTTCCTCAGGTTGAAAAGGTTCATTTAAATATGAGCCAGAATACACTCCTTGTTTCCATGAAAGAATCAGGATACTTTGGAAAGGTGGCTTCCGTTTTATCAGCCCTGGGTTATAAAGCCTATCCGATTAAGAACCTCGATGAAGCAAAGCATTTCCAGAAGAAAGAAAACCATCAGCAATTAATGAGACTGGGAATTGCTGCTGCCTGTACCGGAACCATCATGCTGTTCTCATTTTCTCTTTACTCAGGGCTGAAGGGCCAAATGGCCGATGTCTTTGGATACCTGAATCTTGCTTTCTTTATACCCATTCTCATTTACTGTGCCAAACCGTTTTACAATAATTTGTGGCGGTCATTAAAAGCCAGGCGTCCCAGTATAGATTTGCCTATTGTTGCTGCAGTGATCATTGGTTTTGTTCTAAGCTTGTTCAATTTAATCAGGGGTAATGAGGCTTTTTATTTTGATTCGCTCTCAGTATTAATATTTCTGCTATTGGCAAGTCGATATTTTCTGAGTAGAACACAGCAGAGATTTATAAACAGTTCATATCTGCAAACATTTATCACATCGCAGACCTGCCGGCGGTGGAACAGTGAAAACCATGAATATGAACAAGTACCTGCAAGGCACTTAAATGTGGATGATAAGGTTCTTGTCAAAGAAGGAGAACGTATACCTGCAGATGGAGCTGTGGTAAGCGAATGGGTAAATATAAATCCTTCTATCCTGACGGGAGAGAGCCTTCCTCAAAAACTTTTCAAAGGCTCTGAGATATTTGCCGGAACTCAAGTCGTTTCTGACTCTGTAGAAATCCTGGTGAAGCGTACCACTGACAACAGCCGGATCGGACAAATATTAAAGAAAGTGGAAGAGCAGATTTATAACAAAACCCCGTTGATTTCATTAACTGACAAAGCAGCTCAATATTTCAGTATTTTTGTACTTGCCGTAGGGGCTGTTTTCTTTTCATTCTACATCACGATAGATCCCGGCGAAGCTGTTAAAAGAACACTGGCCTTAATAATCCTGGCCTGTCCCTGCGCATTAGCCCTTGCTATTCCATTAACACAGAGTTTATCACTGAGAAAAGCCTCAAGAAAGGGTTATTTAATAAAAAATGCCGAATCACTTGAAAAGTTAAACTATGTTAAAAATGCCTTTTTTGATAAGACAGGCACCCTTACCCAGGGGAAATTTGAGTTTCTTAAGTGGAAATCTCCGGACATGAAGGAATCAAGAAATTTTTTACCTGATATGAAAACTCTCAATGCGATATATTCCATCGAAGTTAATTCACAGCATCCAATAGCCCGTACTCTCGTAAAGTACCTTGAAGGGGAATGTGTAAATAAACTACCGGCCAATTCCTTAACAGAGATTCCCGGATCAGGAATCTCCGGGATTGTAGACAATGATCATTACAAAATAATATCAGCATTACCTGATGATGAAGACGAAGACGATTCTGACATTATATCCAGTCTGACTTCTATATATAGAAACGGGGACCTTGTTGCACATGCATGTATGGGAGATATGCTCCATAACGACGCAAAGCAGACTGTCGCCCAATTAGAGAATATGGGTATAAAGACTTATATATTATCAGGGGACAAGAGAATACCTGTATCAAGTGTTGCAAAAAAACTTCATCTGGCAGACGATCAGATTTCCCCGAACCTCTTCCCTGAGAAAAAGAATGAGATTGTTAAGAATTTTCCTGATTCCCTTATGGTTGGGGATGGCGCCAACGACTCACTTGCCATGTCTGCGGATACTGTAAGCATCGCGGTGCAGGGAAGTGTGGAATCGTGCTTAGTTGCTGCCGATATTTACGTAACAAAAGAAGGTGTTTCGCCTGTGGAAGACTTAATTATGTTAAGTAAGAACACCTTTTCTGTTGTAAAAAGAAATCTTGTTTTTTCTTTTATTTATAATTCTGCCGGTGGGCTGGCTGCACTTTTGGGTTACATCTCGCCATTAACAGCGGCGATATTAATGCCCGTCAGTTCTTTAACTGTTCTGTTTTCATCTCTCTTGGGGACTAAATTCCTGAGAAGATTTAACAAATAAATTTTTTGCTTAACAATTAAACAAATTATGATACAATTTCTAATTAACAATCATTACATATTAAGTTAATATGTTTAGTGGGTGATACTTACATTATTTTGAGAAAACACTTATTGTGTTTTTCTTAGTAAATTTAATGGTTGTTTTCAGTTTAATTTATTGCATAATATTTAAAAAACAGGTAAATCTCTAATGACAATCCTTTACGTAATTATTCCTATTGCAATTTTTTTAGTATCGTTTTTCGTCTGGATTTTCTTGTGGGCCGTTAGGAATGAACAATTTGACGACCTTGAAACACCAGCTCACAAGATATTAATCGATGACTGGAATGACAGGTTAAAGGAAGCAAAAATTTGAGACAAACTCGAAATAATGGGAAAGGGACAGGAAGATGAGCGCTTCGAATGATAGCAGCTCCGGATTCGTTCAGGTTAAATATAATGACGAGATTGTCAGGATGTTCACTCTGGCAACCATAATCTGGGCTGCAGTAGCTTTTTTAGTAGGGGTAATTATCGCCGCACAAATGGCAGTCTGGCAACTCAACTTTAATACAAGTTGGTTAACGTTTGGCCGCCTAAGACCGTTGCACACCAATGCCGCACTCTTTGCATTTGCCGGTAATGCCATCTTTGCAGGGATTTATCATTCCACACAAAGACTTTTGAAGACAAGGTTGTGTTCAGATGTTTTAGGTAAGCTTCATTTCTGGGGATGGCAATTCATTATTGTCCTGGCTGCAATCACTTTACCCCTTGGCTTGTCACAGGGTAAGGAGTACGCAGAACTGGAATGGCCCATAGACATTGCAGTTGTCCTGATTTGGGTTGTCTTTGCCATCAATTTTTTTGGCACACTATTAAAGCGTAATGAAAAACATATGTACGTTTCTATCTGGTTTTATATAGCCACCATTGTCACAGTTGCACTCCTGTATATTGTAAATGCAATAAGTTTGCCAATCAGTTTCTTCAAAAGTTACATAGTTTTTGCCGGTATCCAGGATGCCCTCGTTCAATGGTGGTATGGACACAATGCAGTAGCCTTCTTTCTCACCACACCATTCCTGGGCTTGATGTATTATTACATGCCGAAGGCGGCAAACAGGCCTGTCTTTAGTTATAGACTCTCAGTCGTGCATTTCTGGTCACTCATTTTCCTCTATATTTGGGCAGGGCCGCACCACCTCTTAAACACAGCCTTACCTGAATGGCTTCAGACACTGGGTATAGTTTTCAGCGTAATGCTTTGGGCTCCAAGTTGGGGAGGAGCAGTTAACGGTATCCTGACACTGCGTGGTTCATGGAATTTATTAAGAACAGATCCTATCATAAAATTTCTTGTTGCGGCCATAACATTTTATGCAATGGCGACTTTTGAGGGGCCGCTTTTATCAGTAAAGGCTGTAAACTCTCTGGGCCATTACACTGACTGGATTGTTGGCCATGTACATTTAGGAACATTGGGCTGGAATGGTTTTCTGACTTTTGGGATAATATATTTTATTGTCCCCAGATTATGGAAGACGGAATTATACAGCAAAAAACTGGCAAACATTCATTTCTGGATTGGTATCCTGGGTATACTCTTTTACTATATTTCCATGCTGGCCGCTGGAATTACCCAGGGTTTAATGTGGAGAGCCATAGACGCAAATGGCAACCTTGTTTATCCTGATTTCGTTGAAACAGTAATTCGCATCGTACCGCTCTTTTTCTCTCGTGCAATAGGGGGTGTATTGTTCCTGGCCGGCTTTGTTCTCTTGTTATACAACGTCTACAAGACTATCAAACAGGCACCAAAAGATTTAGCGGATGAAACGGTTCAAGTCAAAGGAGCCTCTTTTGCCGTCAGTCATTCTGAACGAGGACACAGAAAACTCGAAGGGATGGCTGCTACTTTTACTATATTGGCCCTTATTGCTATTTTAGCCGGTTCAGTAATAGAGGTCGTGCCTACTCTCTCCATCAGTAAATACGTTAAGACAGAAAATAAAGTGGAGCCGTTTACACCATTAGAGCTGGCGGGAAGAGACATATATATCAAAGAAGGTTGCTATACCTGCCACTCCCAGATGATTAGGACAATACATTCGGAAGAGTTGAGATATGGAGCGGCATCAACGATCGAAGAGTCAATGTACGACAGGCCGTTTCAGTGGGGATCTAAACGTACCGGCCCTGATTTAGCGCGATTAGGGAAGAAATATCCTGATCTCTGGCACTATATGCACATGGAGAATCCGAGAGCTGTTATAAAAGAATCAATTATGCCCGCTTACCCCTGGTTAATTTCATCAAAGATTGATTTTGAAAATTTGGGAAAAACAATATCGCTTTTCAAGAAACTGGGAGTTCCTTATTCAGATAAAGATTTATCTGATGCGAAAACCTCAGCAAAAACACAAGCACTGGGAATTGCGGCAAGATTAAAGGATCAGGGAGTAAAAGAAGAAATGTCAGATAAAAAGATTACAGCATTGATTGCATATCTTCAGGCTCTTGGGCAAAAAGGAGCGCAGTAATATGAAACAGCAGGCATTAGCCAATTTCACTGATATCTATTTAATTGCAATTGCATTCTTTCTGTTTTTATCCGTATTTGTTGGTTACATTTTCTGGGTCTGTAGAAAAGGTAAGAAAAAACATTATGACTATTTATCTCAACTGCCACTTCATGAGGAGACACGGACATGAGTGAAAATAAAACTCCGATTGATGATGACAAAATAATAGAGGGTTATGAATATGATGGTATTACTGAACTTGATAACCCTTGCCCAAAATGGTTAATGTATATTTTTTATTTCACCGCCTTCCTGGCCGTCTTCTTCCTGGGCTATCATTTTGGAAGTAACAGCAAAAATAAAATAGTGGAATCATACGTGAAGAAATTGAAAGATGCTCAATTACAGCAAACAAAGGCGGTTGTGGAACAGGTACCGGAAGTCAGCGAAAGCGAACTTGCTGCACTTTTACAGGAGCCTGCTGAGTTGACAAGTGGTGAGGAAATCTTTGTAGATAAATGCGCCCTTTGTCATGGCGAATTCGCGGAAGGTCTCATTGGCCCAAATCTTATAGATAATTATTGGATACATGGCACAGGGAAGATCAGTGAAATAGCGATTACCATCAGATCTGGTATCCCGGATAAAGGTATGGCTGCCTGGCAAGATAGGATTCCGGAAGAAAATATTCTGCAGATAGCAGCTTATATAAAATCTTTAAAAGGTACTCAAGTAGAAGATGCAAAAGAACCTGACGGTAAGCTTATAGAAGATTAAGATGGTGGATAGCATTCATAAACTGCCAGGGGAAGGTGGCCTTTGCATAAATCATTACCCAATGGCTGTGCACGGGTTCTTTAGAACATACAGAATAATTTCTCAGTGGCTATTGATAGCCATTTTCTTTCTTCTTCCATGTGTCAAGATAAATGGCCTTCCTGCTATTCTAATTAATCTGCCCGACCGCAGATTTACATTCTTTGGTCTGAGTTTCTGGAGCCATGATACACCACTGCTCTTCTTTATAATAGCAGGGTTTTCATTGGGACTATTATTTATCACATCAGTCTGGGGTCGAGTTTGGTGCGGCTGGGCCTGCCCGCAGACGATTGGTATTGATGGAATTTTCCGGTGGATTGAAACCCTGGTAGAAGGCAATTACATTGCAAGGAAGAAACTTCAGGCAGCGCCTTTCGACAAAGAAAAAATTGTAAAGAAAGCCATCAAGTGGTCTCTTTTTTTCTTTATCAGTGCACTTGTGTCTCACACCTTTTATGCCTACTTTACCGGTGCAGGAATACTTGCATCTATGGCATTGAGCTCACCTTCTGAGAATTTGACAACCTTTTATATAGTAAACGCGACCACACTCATAATCCTGTTTAATTTTGGATGGTTCAAAGAGCAGCTTTGTACAATTATTTGCCCGTATGGCAGGCTTCAGTCCGTATTAATGGATGAAGATTCTCTTGTTGTCGCTTATGATGAGAATAGGGGAGAACCCAGGAAAGGCAAAAAGCGGTCATCAGGGGGGGAAACCGGTGATTGTATCGATTGTTACAAATGCGTAGTCGTTTGCCCCACAGGTATTGATATTCGTCGCGGTATTCAGATGGAATGTATCGCCTGTACATCCTGTATTGATGCATGTGACGAGGTAATGAGAATAACAAAAAAACCGGAGGGGCTTATTCGCTACGAATCAGAAAATGGACTGAAAGGGGAAAAGACCATCTTCTGGAAAATGAAAACTAGTATTTACTTTGGATTAACCCTGCTTTCATTTTTAGGCCTTTTTTTGTATGTTATAAATAGATCAGAGTTGGACATCACCGTATTGAGGGCACACGAAAATCCTTATCAGGTATTAAGCACATCAGAAGAGGAGACTTTAATAGCGAATCATTTTACGCTAAACTTAAAGAATCAGAGTTCACAGGAAATGGAAGTTGACATCATACGAACAGGTGAAATGGAAAACAGTGAAATAGAAATCATAGCGTCAACACTTCCTGGGATAATTCCACCCGGCGAAGCAATCAAAAACCACGTTTTTATAAAGTTCTCAAAGTCAGTCTTAGGCAAAAAACGCAGTAGATATTTTAAATTACAGATTATTGCAAAATCAGAAAGTATAACGAAAAAATATATAAAGGAAATCAGTCTTGTTGGACCTATCTAATCAATTAATAAATAGACTCGGTGATATGATGCCCGTTATGGTTCCTTTTGCCGTTATTGCCGCAAGCATTATTGGCAGTATACATTGTGTAGGGATGTGTGGTGCCTTAGCACTTACCGCTGGTGCACAAAGCAGAAGCGGCCTTGTTAATTACCATCTTGGACGCCTGCTTGGTTATTTATGTGTAGGTGCACTGGCTGGATTCCTGGGATCTGAATTTATTAATTCAGAGATGAAATATATCTCCCTCATCTCCAGTATCTTCCTGGGTGTCAGTTTCTTATTTATAGGTTTCAGTATAATGAGAAAAGGACAAATTCATATCAGGCAGCCTGCTTTCCTGAAGCTGTTCTACCAGAGAAGGGTTGGCCGGTTACTGGAAAGCAAATCTTCTCATTCGGTTTCAAGTTTCTTAATTGGCTTGCTGAGCCCTTTACTACCATGCGGGTGGTTATATGGTTTCATTCTAATAGCAGTTGCAACAAACAATGCTATATGGGGAGGTGTACTGCTTACATCCTTCTGGATAGGTACCCTTCCTGCACTTTCAGGTATTTCATTATTGGCAAGCAAACCGATTAAGTTCTTCAAAAGTAAAGCGACCGTCTTTCTGGGTATCTTCCTGATGTTTATAGGCTTTTCGAGTTTAATACTAAAGCTGTCCAGCCTGGCAGTAGAACATTGCCACTGAACACAACTTCCTTATTTCTCCCTTGTTTTTTCATACCTGTTTACTTAAAATAAAACTTTATATTTCTATGTAGATGATATTTAGGTATTTTACCGGGAGTAGAGAAGATGTATCGTGAGAAAATAAAGGTTCTGGATTGCACCATCAGGGATGGCGGTCTTATTAATAATTACCAATTTACTACAGATCTTGTTAAAGCTATTTATGCTGCTTCCTGTGACAGCGGTATCGATATTATAGAGATTGGCAAAAAACTCTGCGAGAGTGATGAATATACACGTGAGAAGTACGGCAAGTGGAACTTTTGCGATGAGGATGATATCAAAAAGGTTGTGGACGCCCATGAGTGCGAAAATCCGCCAATCCTGGCTGTGATGTATGATGTGGACAGGGTAGACATTTCCTCACTGCTTCCTTCGGAACAGAGTGTTATAGGGATGGTGCGTACCGCCTGTTATGTTCCGGATATTGACAAGGGGCTGGATCTGGTAAAACGCAGTAAGGATCTTGGCTATCAAACCACCATCAATATCATGGCATCCTCTGCGGCAATAGAGACTGAGCTTATTGAAGCCCTGGAGCAGGTTAATGAAGTTGCAGAGGTGGACTGGCTCTACCTGGTGGACAGTTATGGAGCATTCTATTCTGAGCAGGTAACCAGCTATCTGAAGCTTTACAAAGAACATGCCCCGAATAAGGAACTGGGATTCCATGCCCACAACAACCAGCAGCTGGCTTTTTCAAATACCCAGCAGGCAATTATAGATGGTGTTAATATGCTGGACGCAACCATAAACGGTATCGGCCGCGGCGCAGGCAACTGTAATCTTGAGCTTCTGCTTAATTTCCTGAAGAATCCCAAGTTTGATGTCAGGCCGCTTTATAAAGCTATCCAGGAGCATCTGGTGCCGTTGCGCAAGGAGATTGAGTGGGGCTTTAATGATATCTATGGAATCAGCGGCCACCTGAATCAGCATCCTCGAGGCGCGATGAAACAACGGGCCAATGCTGAAATTAAAGACAACTGTTACGATTTCCTGCTTGAGTCCTCTTCATAGATAGGGCGGCCTCAGGTTCTCCTCAGTTATCTTATGTATCCAGAAATGAAATTTTTAATAAGAATATTCCCTATTGCATGTTTAACCTTTTTTATTGCTGCAAATGTATTTGCAGATTATAAAACCATGGAGAAAGAGTCGTTTGTAAAAAAAGTCAGTTCTCCGCTCATTGATCTGCCAAATGGCCGTGTCCCGTTTGATAGTACCTTGACCGGAGGTCAGCCTACCTTTGAACAGTTGGAAAAGGCCGGTGAGACTGGCTTTAAGGCTGTTATCAACCTCCGCACTGCTGGCGAGCGTCCTGATCCTGAACAAGAATCAGCCTGGGTTGAAGGATTGGGAATGAAATATTTTCACATCCCTGTTGCCGGAGCCAAAGGACTAACCGTGCAAAATGCAAAATTATTTGCAGAGGCACTCTCAAAGACAGAAAACTATCCATTGATCGTACACTGTAAAGGTGGAGACCGTGTCGGTGCTATGTTTGCACTTAAGGCGTTTCACATTGATGGTAAAAATAAAGAGGAAGCTCTTCTAATTGGGGAGAGTGCAGGGCTAAAGTCCCTTGCTAAGGCTGTCGAGAAAGTGCTGGAACGCTGAATTTGTTAAACAATCTCCCTACTGCTTCCGGCTAAACATATGGGGATTGGAACGCTGCGTAATCAAATAGTCTCAATTTCCAGGGAGTACTTATCTTCTTTGGATTCGATACTAATTTTGTACTTCAACCCCATCTCCAGGAATTCCTGGATACCCATCGTTATTTCGGCACCGTTTAAGAGTTTTTCATTGTCTTTATTAGCAATGCGGTCATCAACGTGGCTTTCACCTTTAACGTCATCGTCGTAGGTGTTGCCCTAGTGGTGTTTATCCTCCTTATATAACCCGCATTCCCTGAACGAATTTGAACCACGGTGCGATCTGAACCAATGGCCTTCATAAGCATTCTTCATTTTTATTCCCCCCTTTCATTAACTGTTGTTTCGGCCGCACTTACTGCATTTATTATAACTCATTAAACATAAAATAAATAAGGAAATTACCTTATTTGTAAATATTACAGTTTTTTGCTGATAAAAGTCTCTTTATTGGATAACAATTAATGTCATTTTTTGATATAATAACACGTATGGAAATGAGGAGATTGTTATGAAGAAATATGAACGAATCCGCAGAAAACTTCTTAATAGACGAGATGAAATCGAGGGCCGTCTTAACAAGGTCGATCAAGATATACTCCACACCAATGGGGCTCCAAATCCTGACTCCGGAGAACAGGCAATAGAACGCGAGAATGACGATGTACTTGAAGCCCTGGGCGGTATTGCACGTTCGGAATTAGAGC
>Ga0187827_10004009_pt1 | contig 18453 bp, 15 predicted proteins | sample ETNtaG_39_FD_167969 | JGI IMG/M metagenome (GOLD analysis project Ga0187827, IMG submission 167969) | Marine microbial and viral communities from oxygen minimum zone, Eastern Pacific Ocean - ETNP2014_SV_150_PacBio MetaG (Illumina Assembly) | ecosystem: Environmental > Aquatic > Marine > Hypoxic... | reverse complement strand
TGAACCTAATTTTAAAGGGTATAGAAGTCACCCTAATGCGGAAGTTGTGGCTGTATGTGATGTTGATATTTCAGAAGCCAAGAAATTTAGTAAAAAACATGACATAGCAAATTATTATTCTTCTTATGAAGAAATGTTAAATTCTGATATTGATGTTGTTAACATAGCAACACCTACTCATCTACATGCTCCAATGACCATGCAGGCTTTAAATGCTGAAAAACATGTTCATTGCGAAAAACCATTTTGTAGGTATCTCTCAGAAGGAGAACGAGCCATAAAGGAAGCTAATAAACAAAAATTAAAAATATTTGTAGGTGAAACTTATCTTTTCATTTCTTCACATATTAAAGCAAAAAAATTAATTGATGATGGGATGATAGGAACCCCTTTGCAGATACGAATGCGACATGGAGCTTGGAATGAAAAACCAATTTCCAGAATTAATACCGGACCACTAAACCGCGATTGGAGAATGGATCCATATCTTTCAGGTGGAGGAAAATATCCTTGGATTTTCGATCATGCTGTCCATTTTTTTGCCACTGCAGAATATTTTATGCAAAACAAAAAAATTAATGAAGTACATGCAATAAAGGCCCACAATACAAATGACCATAGTTTAGCTGGAGCTGCACATGATCCTTACATAACTCCTGTAACTGACATACCAATAATTACTTGGAATTATGAAGATAAGGCTTGTCAAGGATTATGGTGTCGTGCTGAACGTTTAAACGGAAAATGGGATTTTATGCAAGGTTTTAGCACGGTTGTGATAGGTGAGTTTGGAATGATTGAGGTCCTTGGAGAAGGTGGAAATAATCTTATTTGGAACGGAGAACAACAACATCTTATTCTTCACCGTGAAGATAAAGATCCTTTATGTTTTCGCTTTGAAGAGGGTGGTGATGATATATGGGAATCAGATATTTCCTATTATTGTCAGGGACATAAAAATCAAATTCATCATTTCATCAATAGTATTGTCTATGGAGATCAACTTAAATACTCAAGTGAAGATGCTTTACAAGCCGTAAGATGTACTTTAGCAGTAATTAAATCGGCAGAAGAAGGAATTCCAATTTTAGTCTCATCAATTAATAATGAATACACGGCATTTAATGAATGAGTGATTCATATTTATGATCCATTCTGTTCATAGCTAACATTTGCTATTCGTTAAGTTTTAAAAAAACCTAAATCATCTTCCGAGTAGAGGGGTGGATTGTCCGTACTTATCCTTGGAGGCCAATTTTGTTTGCACATCCGGAGCTTGAAAAAACCTAATCTTGTGAAAAAACTGAAAAGTATGTGGAAAATAGCAGGTAATGGAGGAAGTAAAGGGATATTATTAATTAGAAATCTTAATAAGCAGAACAATTGAGATGATGAATATGACCCCCAAAAAAAGATTAGAGAATAAGGCCTGTATTGTGACAGGTGCAGGAAGTCATCAGGGAAAGGTTGGTACTGGTATGGCCACCGCAATTTGTCTCGCACGGGAAGGGGCTAAAGTTATCGTTGCAGATGTGAGTGAAGAAAATGCCAAGAAGACAGTTCAACAGATTAGGTCTGAAAACCTGGGAGATGCAGAGGTTTTTACGGGGGATGCTGTATGCCCTGAAGACTGCAAAGCTATGATTGAAACAGCACTGAATTTCTTTGGCTGTCTGAATGTTTTAGTGAATAACGTTGGCTTTGGTTTGAGCAGTAGCAGAAGCAATACATCAAGGAGTGTGGGAATTACAGAAATCGATGATAGAGAGTGGGATGATGCTTTGGATATGAATCTTAAAAGTGCGATGCTGGCCAGCCGGGCAGCTATCCCAGAAATGTCTAAAACCGGAGGAGGATCAATTATTAATATTTCTTCTTGTGATGCAATTGCATCAGCAGATCATTATGGAGCTCCTTACTCAGTTTCCAAGGGTGCGCTCCACATGCTCACTCGTGGAACTGCTGCCTGGCATGGGCGTGAAGGAATCCGTGCCAATTGCATCGCTCCAGGGCACCTACATTCCTCATACACGGACCATTATATTCAGGAACATCGTGAACGACGGAAAAAGGTCGTTCCTCTTGGCATAGAAGGCACGCCTTGGGATGTGGCTATGGCTGCAGTGTTTCTGGCAAGTGAGGAATCACGCTGGATATCCGGGGTAGTCCTTCCTGTGGATGGAGGTTTGTTTGCTGCACAACCCATGCTTGGTCATGATCTGATACGAGGCCATTCCCCACCCTAGGACGAGGGATTCATTACAGCAATCATCATGCGCGGCATAGGTTGACAGTGAGCGATCATACCATCTCGACAAGGTAAATAATCTTTGTTAGCATCTGCAACATGCTTAATGGTGAGCATATTTTCAATCCTTAATTTATCAAAAAAGGTAATATGAATAAAAATAATTTATCACTTATTACAGGTATATTAATTTATTTTATTTCAACTATATTATTACTTTCTTCAAATTTATACGCAGGAAGTAGTGATACTAAAGTTGCTTTAGTACCTGGAGGACCTCATCCATATTTTGCCGCTTGGGAACAAGCTGGTCTTGATGCCGTAAAAGATTTTGGCCTTGGAAAAGCTGATTACAGAGTTCCAGCAGAGTGGGACTTAAGTCAACAAAATGAACTTATCGAAAGTTTAGTAGGTAAAGGTTATAACGCGGTTTTAGTTTTTCCAGGCGATTCAGTTGGCACCAATAAAATACTTGGCGAACTTGAAGACACAGGTATTCCAACAGGAGCGTTGGCAGGCTGTGTTGAACAACCAACTAAAACTAGATTTTGTTTTGGAACTGATACAGGCCACTCTGCTTATCTAGGAACAAAAGAACTTATCAAAGCTCTTGGAGGTAAAGGTAAGATTGCACACTTTACTGGTTTTTTAGTAGATCCAAATACAACTTTGAGAATTAAAGCAGTTGAGCAAGCAGTTGCTGAAGCTGGTGGTGGTGTAGAAATTATCCAAGTTATAGCAGATATTGATGCTTATGAACCAGCTGATGAAAAAATTAATGCTTTTATGGCTGCACAAGGTTCTGAGGTTGATGGAATTGTTACTACAGCCTGGGTTCCTGCAGTTGTGTCAGCTCAAGCCTTAACTAACTTGGGTGATAAAAGAATTAAAATGGTTGGTATCGACCACGATGAAGTAGTTTTAAAAGCTATCAAGGACGGTTTTGTTCACGGAACAATGTTACAAAATCCTTACGGACAAGGATACATAGGTTCTTATGTTATGGACAAAATCAGAACTGGTTGTAGTTTTAAATCTGATGCACCTTGGAAATCAACAGCCCAAACTGATCAGTTTATAGATTCCGGAACCGTTTTTGTAGATATCACAACAGTTGATACATACGTGATGGCAATGAGGGGAATTTCTATTGAAATTCTAAGTACATTCGATGATACTTATTTAAACTGTTCAAACTAATTTTTTTAAGGGGGTAAAGCTTACCCCCTTTTTTCTACATTAAAGTTTTTTTTCTATGAATAAATTACCTAAATTTATATATACCAATCAATTTGGTTTATTATGTTTAGTAATAATTTTTTCTATTTTTTTTTCTTTAGTAACAGATGGTTTTTCTTCTAGATTTAATCTTTATGCTCTAACAAGAGTAGCTTCTATTGATATTATGGTTGGATTAGCAATGATGGTTGTAATTTTAACAGGAGGATTAAATTTATCTCTTGGAGCGCTAGGAGTATCAGCCGCGATGTTTGGAGGCTGGTGCATGCAATCTTTAGGAATACCTATTATTCCTTCTGTACTTCTGATTTTATTATTTGGAACTTTTTTAGGATGGATAAATGGTTATGTCACAGTCAAAACTGGTGTTCATAGTTTTATTGTTACACTGGCGACTATGAGTATTTATTTTGGGTTTATGACAGTGCTTACGGAGGCACAATCTTTTAAATATCTACCAGATGCTTTTACAGATATTGGAAGTATGAAACTTTTTTATAAATATGTTTCACCATTATTATTATTCAGTCTTTTTATTGGGTGCGTATTATTTTATTTGTTTAATTTTACTGATATTGGAAGAAAATTAATTGCAGCAGGAGCAAATCCCAGTGCTGCAGAGTTATCAGGTATTTCAGTCAATAGAATGTTTGTCTATTGTCATATGTTATCAGGTTTTCTTGCAGCTGTTGCAGGAATAATGGTCACTATGAGAATAGGAGCCGCCATACCATCCATCGCAGGTCACTTAGGTTTTGATTGGTTATTACCAGCATTTTTAGCTCCTGTTTTAGGAGGCACACTTCTATCAGGAGGTAAGATAACAGTTTTTGGAACAATATTAGGAGCAATATTAGTTAGCTTGATTACAAATGGGTTATTATTACTTGATGTTGGAATATTCTGGGTAAGATTTTTTTTAGGAGTAATATTACTAGGGACTGTTTTAATAGACAAGGCAAGAGCATATTTTACTGAAAAAAATATGATTATTTCATGAATAAATTATATTCAAATTTATTTAAAAAAGATTGGTTTGGACTTCTTATAGTTGTTTTTTTTGGGGCTATAATTATTTCTTTATTAAAACCAGCTTTTATTTCTCCATTTAACATATATGTTTTAATGTCAAGTATCAGTTTAATGCTGCTTGTAGCAATGTCTCAGATGATTATAATTGCTATTGGACAAATGAATCTTTCTGTTGGGGCGATTGGAGGTCTCGCTGCTATATCCTTTGCAGGATTGATGGAAGTTTATCATATGCCTATATCTATTTCAGCATGTTTAGGAATTATAATTGGAGTAGCTGCTGGTTTTTTTAACGGTTATATAACTGCAAAAACTGGGATATCTGCCTTTATAATAACTTTAGCAACATTATATATTTTTAAAGGTATTAACTTAGGAATAACTGAAGCGCAGCCTTTTTATAAAATTCCAGAAGCAATCAGGTTTTTTGGAAATGAAAAAATTATAAGCCCAATTCCTTATTTAATTATAATTCCATTAATTATAGTATTTATGATGTGGTTACTGATGACTAGGACTAAAATTGGTAGATACATGTTGGCATATGGTAATAGTATTCAATCTTCTGAATTAATGGGAATTTCTTCTACAAAAATAGTTATTACAGCACATGTTATTTCGGGCTTGTTAGCCGCTATAGGAGGAATGCTTGTAGTATGTAGATTGTCTCTTGGTACTCCAAATATAGGTGATTCTTGGCTGCTACCTTCTTTTGCAGCACCTGTGATAGGCGGTGCATTGTTAGCTGGTGGAAAAGTTGATGTTTTAGCAACTGCTTTAGGAGTTGTAATAGTTGCTATTATTTCACAAGCGCTAGTTATATTCAAGGTAGATCCATTTTTTGTTCAAATTTTTTTAGGTTTTATGATTTTATTTGCAGTCTTAGTTAATAGATATCGTGAATATCAGGAAGAAAATAAAAAGAAATTATTTAGTCATGAATAGTGAATATTGTTTAGAAATTAAAGAGACAAATAAAACTTTTCCAGGGGTTAAAGCTTTAGATAATGCAAATTTTAAATTAAAAAAAGGTTCGATTCACGCTTTAGTTGGCGAAAATGGAGCTGGAAAATCAACATTGATTAAACTTATTACAGGAGTTTATAAGCCTGATAGTGGGGAAATTTTAATTAATAACGAAAAAACAAATTTAAATTCGCCTAATGACGCTATCTTAAAAGGAGTATCTGTTGTTCATCAGGAAAGAAATTTAATTAGACGATTTTCCGTTGGAGAGAACTTAATGTTAAATAATTTACCAAAAAATTTATTTAACTTAATTAATTTTAAAGAAGTTTATAAACAATCAAAAAAGTGGTTAGATATTTTAGATCTAGATATAGACCCAGAAACAATAGTGTCAGATTTAACAGTTGCTAAAATGCAGCTATGTGAAATTGCTAAAGCTTTATCAATGCAATCAAAAATTCTTTTGTTAGATGAACCAACTTCATCACTTTCACCTCAAGATGTTGAAAATTTGTTTAAATTATTAAAAAAAATTGTGAATGAAGAAAGGGTTAGTATAGTTTTTGTAAGTCATAAATTAGAAGAAGTTTTTCAAATTTGTAATTATGTTACTGTATTAAGAGATGGAAAAAATGCTTGTAAATCAGAAAAAATAGAAAACTTAGATAGAAAGCAATTGGTTAAATTAATGATTGGCAGAGAAGAGCAGATAGTAGAATCAAATAAAAAAATTGATGATAATAGTAATAAAGTATTAGAACTTGAAAATGTTAATACATATCTTGGGCATAAAAAAATAAATATGTATTTAAAAAAAGGTGAAATTTTGGGTTTATATGGGCTAGTTGGGGCTGGAAGAACTGAATTAGCAAAATCTATTGTTGGCATTGAAAAAATATTATCTGGGAATATAAAATTAAATTCTAAACCAATTCAAATATCTTCTGCAAAAGAAGCTCTAGAAAAATATAGAATTGGATATATCAGTGAAGACAGAAAAAAAGAGGGCCTCATATTAATGCACAATGTGTTGGATAATACTGGAATTACAGTTTGGTCACAATTGAAGAAATATTTTAATTTTTTAGATGACATTACTATAGCAAAAAAAGTAGTTCCCTACATTGATAAATTGGAAGTAAAAACTCCTTCAAATTATCAGTTAACATCAAATTTATCAGGAGGTAATCAACAAAAAATTAGTGTTGCAAAATGGCTGGCAGCAGGAACTGATATTTTGTTTATTGATGAACCCACAGTTGGAATTGATGTAAAAACAAAAGGATATCTTCATGAGTTGATAATTAATTTATCAAAAAACGGAACAACAATAGTACTAATATCAAGTGATATGCCTGAAATGATAAATTTGGCCGACAGAATAATTGTAATGAAAAATTTCATAATCAAGGGTGAAATATATAATGATCATAATTATCAATCCATTAGTTCCTCAATTATGGAATATATTCATGATTAAGAAAAAATTAGGCAAAACAAATATTCATACAACATCACTAGGTTTTGGCGGTGCACCAATGGGAGACTTATTTGAAAAATTAAAAGAAGAGGATTGCTTTAATACTCTAAAAATTTCTTATGAATGTGGAATAAATATTTTTGATACTTCTCCTTTATATGGATATGGCTTAAGTGAACATAGATTGGGTAATTTTTTAAAATCTATAAATAGAAAAGATTTTTATATAAGCACTAAGGTTGGGAGATATTTATCTCCTGAAAAAGAGGAAAATATTGACCGAGGTATATTTAAAGGCGGTTTAACATTTAAGCCCACACTTGATTATAGTTATGATGGTGTGCTGAAGTCTTTTGAACAATCATTATTACGACTAGGTTTATCACAAATTGATATTTGTTTAATCCATGATGTAGATAGGTTTAACCACGGAGACCAGGTAGAACATTATTTTAAACTAGCAATGGAAGGCGCTTATAAGGCTCTTAATGAACTAAAAGAGCAAAAAGTTATAAAAGCTATAGGAGTCGGAGTAAATGAAGCTGAGATGTGTACTAGATTTGCAGAAGAAGGTGAATTTGATTGTATGGTTCTAGCAGGAAGATATACATTGCTTGAACAAGGTGCATTAGATTCTTTTTTTCCAATAGTTGAGAAAAAAAATATAGGAGTAATATTAGCTGGCGTATTTAATTCTGGTATTTTAGTAAAAGGTGTTAATGAAAATTCTACCTACGATTATGGTAAAATTCCAGATAAAATTAAATCAAAATATTTTGAAATAGATAAAATATGTAAAGAATTTAATGTTCCTATAGCAGCAGCGGCATTACAATTTTGTAATGCTAATGACTTAATTTCTACTATGATTCTTGGAATGGATAGATCAACTCAAGTTATTCAAAATTTAAACTTTTTAAACTTTAAAATTGAAAAAGAATTTTGGGATAAATTAAAAAAATTTAATTTAATTGATGAAAGATCACCAACCCCTAATTGATGAATAAAATAATTAATATTATCGAAAAAAATTGAGAGTGTTTACATATAGATAGTTATGTAAACACTCTCAAATATAGATTGATTTTAATGAAAATTGATTCTCATCAACATTTTTGGAAGTTTTTAGGCACCTCCTTCTGGCCTGTAAAGTTCTTAGAAGGTAACACAATTACCACTGTACCAAAAATTGAGGCTGGATAGGTTATGCGTTTAAAATCCCATCATTAATTAAGAAGAAAGAATGAACAACCCAACAACCCTTCCTGACCAACCTTGAACCACTGAACAGTTTGTTGAGTTTTTTCATGTCCACGTCGAAACCATATGCCTATGGATCGAATAGGGTCGGCAAGAATGAATCAGGCCGAGACGAAAGCTACTTAATTATAGGGAATCAGTAATGAACAGAGTGAGAGGGTCAGCTGTTTCAGTCTATTTAGTACCTTCCGTGTAGGGGGATTACTAGAGTGTTTTGATGTTCTGGGCAGAAAGACCTTTTTCTGCATCAATGATGTCAAATTCAATTTTGTCACCTTCTTTGATGTAGACACCATTAAGTTCATTTGCATGAACAAAAACATCTTTACTTGCATTATCCTGCTGGATGAAACCGAAACCCTTGTTAGGGTTAAACCATTTTACTGTACCAGTTGCCATAATTACCTTTATATTAAAAAAATTAAAAGAAAACTTTTTATTATGACATTTTTCATTAAAAAAACCATAATTATTTTCATTTACATGGGTCTGGTGGAATAATGATGACCTGTCCCCCTCAATTTGGTGCTAAAAAAGAGTAAGTGTTTTACTACTTGTCAGCCAAAGGATTACCACACCCGACCATGCCTAGTCTCCATCGGTTAGCTGGAAGCCTTTTATCTTAGTTAAGTGTATCCATGATTCATAAGCAGGCAATGGCGGAAGCCCCCCAACCACCCAAGGCGCCGCCCTTCGATACATAGGAATCCTAAGTTAATTGAAATGCAGGATCTGGATGCTCCGGGGTAGTCCCCCCCCAGGGGCGCAACCTACCCCACCCCCTTTTACATAAAGTAGTTAGCCGTGTTTTTATCCGATAATAAACACATAAGCATTTCAGTTAGCCAGGTTGCTGATGAAGTGCTCTACACAGGCCTGATCGAGATGCAGGAACTAGATGCACCGGGGGAGAGACCCCCGGGGACGCACTAGACCCCACCCCTTTCACATAAAGCTATCACTTGAAGAGCATCGACATAACCATCGTCTTTGCACATTCTGCAAGAAATGGAACTATCATAATCCTGACATAGCTTAAATAGTTAGAATATACCCTTTTTAAACATTTTCCCTAAAAAGACAAATTCTGCTTTTGTCTGGTTGGTTTGTATTTCATTTTAATGTTAAATTCTAAGCTTTATATTTTTTCTCATTTTAATTATAGAGAAATATCATGATTGACTTCTCTTTTTTATATATTATTTAGATTCGAAGAATATGAATGAGTCTCAGATAGGTGAAAGTTTTAGGAAAACTGAGAATGCCTCTAAACTCAGCCGTAATTCAGAATTTCTTTCACTCTGGTTTGTTGGTGGGATACTTAACATTTTAAGATGGTTGGAACTTTTGGCTGTTGGCATAGTTGTGTTTGATATGACAGCTTCGCCATTTTATGTAGCTCTTATGGTTACTCTGCGTTTTTTACCAATGCTTTTCCTAGGCTTCCTATCAGGTGCAATAGTAGAGCGTATAAACCGACGGTTAGGACTCATTATCATATTATTCTTAATGGCTTTCGCCTCCTTTTTCTATGGTCTTGAAATATATTTTGGGCAAATATCATTCTGGCTTATTTGTACAAGTGTAATTTTCAACGGGATTCTTTGGGCACTTGACAATCCTTTACGTAGAACACTTTTTGCCGATGTTGTTAAGCCTGAACAAATTGGTACTGCAATGACTCTTGACTCATTGACTAGTAATTTTACTCGTTTTCTTGGTCCATTCTTAGGCGGTTTATTCTTGGAATATTATGGAATTGAAGGTGTATTTTTTTTAGGAGCAATAATTTATTTACTGTCATTCCTAGTTACGATCTTTGGAACCAAAACCGCAGGCATAAAGTTAGCTAGTAATCAAGAGGGTATCTTAACTGAACTTACCAATGGTCTTATATTGCTCAGAAAGGACCGAACTCTGAAAGGTATTTTAGCTGTTACGATTGTTTTTAATTTGTTGGGATTCCCGTTTGTGTCACTGATACCCGTTATTGGGAAAGAAGTACTAGAGCTTAGCCCATTTTTAATAGGCTTACTTGTTAGCACTGAAGGTCTTGGAGCTATAATTAGCTCTCTAGTGATTGTGTCAATAACTAGGATTAATTTATATCGAAAATTTTATACATATGGAGTTTTTTTGTTTCTACTAATGGGGTTTTCTTTTGCTCAATCTTCCGATTTTGTTTCCGCTGTGATATGTATGTTTTTTACTGGTGTCGGATGGGGATGCTTCTCGGCAATGCAGGCCACACTGATTATGTTTTGTACTCCTCTGGTGGCTAGAGGTCGTATGATGGGTTTGTTAACAGCCAGTATTGGTTTAAATACAGTTGGTATTTTACACATTGGCCTTCTCGCTAACTGGTTAGGCACTGAACTAGCCATATTAGTTTCAACAGCAGAAGGTTTTTTGTTGTTGATATTTGTTTGTCGATTGTGGCCAGAAATTATTGCACCACAGTTATTGCCATCAGATTGAAAATGATTTTTCAACTGAATTATTTTTATCATAAATTAAGAGTATTCCTCTTCAAAGCCAAGTTCAGTGGAAAACAAAGAGGCAAAGGAACAAGAATTAGAAAGACCATTATCGTCATCGTAAACTTGAATCCAAGACTATCACCAATCAAACCAAAAATGATCGGACCTATGACAGCTGCTGCGTTAGCAATGGTGTAGATAATTGCGAACCCGCGTGATTGTCGCTGTTCATGGACTAGATTGCTGACAGTGCCATAAGTGATTGAGGATGAGCCCTGCAGAAATACACCCACCATAGGCAGGAGGAAAAAAGAAACGTTTCCCGGTGCGAATAGCACCAGCAAGATTCCTGTTGCTGTAAGTAGTTCAAATAAAATCAGTGATCGGATAACCCCCAAACGGGCTGCAAGGAAACCTCCAGCAAATTTGCCGCAGACTCCGCCGCTGAGTGTTGCTGCCACTGCGAATGCAACCAATCCAGTTGAAACCTGTTTTTCGATCATCACGAAAGCAATAAACACGAGGAATCCGTCTTGAACCAAAATGTCGAGAAATACGATGGCCGCCAGAGTGCCAAAGCCAAGTTGATCCTTGATCCCCCAGCTGTTGCTCCTTTTAACATCCTTTGATTTCATAACAGGAAATGCTCTAGTACGTTCTACTCCCAGCAGGATCCAGATCGTCAATGCAACCAAAGCCGCCAACAAACCATATCCAAGAGTGATACTTTGCCAACCGAAACCTATACCGAGTAGAAGACTTGCCGTCAGGGTGAAGGCCAGTTTTCCGATCTCTCCGCTAGCGTTGTAGCTTCCAAGAGCAATACGGTGTTCAAATTCTCTGAAAGACTGACTGATCAGGGATGAGCACAAAGAGTGTTGGAATGCGGCTCCACAGCCAGCTACAAACAAGGCCAGCAAAACTCCTTGGAATCCAACTACAAAAGATAATGCGAAGTAGCCGGTTCCCGCGCCCACAAGCCCAAGCACTAGGAGTCGTCTTTCCCCGAAACGTTCGGAAAGGATTCCGGCAGGAATCTCAAGAAGCCACATCGCACCACTGTGTGTGGCCCGAATCAACCCGATCTGCATGTATCCAAGACCAAAATGCTGTGCGAGTATTGGTAGCATCACGTAAACTGAGGACGAAAGGCCGTCCTGCACTCCATGTGTGACACAGCAGGCGGAAAGAAGTAGTTTGTTTGAGGTTAATTTGGGCAATGATTATTGAAGATTATTTATGAAAATAGCCGATTGTTTATGATTAAGAAATATCACTCCAAATAACACAAATGAATTGCTGTTGTCCTTCCACATATTAATTGGTCCAAGCTATGAGTTAGTCATAACACTCAAATCACCCCCTTAGTAGAGAGGTAGGATGTTCTCAAGATACGAAAAGGGCTCTTTTGTTCCATCCCCTCTCTTCGTCACTTTAATGTAATATTATAACAATTAATGACGAGTTTTATAACTACGTTTGAAGATGAACTCTAGGATATATTGATATGATAGATATATTATGTTGACAAAAAATAAATAAAATAATAGTATAAAAAACTGCAATTAATCTAACATATTAGATATAATCAAATTATATTTTTAAATAAATATGAACAAAAAAGAAGCTAAAGAAAAAATAAAAAAATCACATTTTGGTAATGAATCAAAAAAGGCATTAACTGCTTGGATTGAACAAGAGTCAATTGGAAGTGTTGGAATGGGTTTGTTTGATGTTCCACCAATTATAGAAAGAGCAGAAGGTCCATATTTATATGATTGTGATGGAAATGGTTACTTAGATTTTTTGTCAGGATTTTCTGTTTCTTCATTAGGTAATAATAATGAAAATATAAGAAGGATTTTAGTTGAACAATCTAAGAAATTAACTCACTATTTTGATTTTCCACATCCCGAAAGAATTAAATTAGCAAAAAATTTAAATAACAAATCAGGGATTAATGAAAAAACTAATGTAGTTTTTGGTGTGACAGGATCTGACGCAATAGAATTAGCCATTAGAGCCGCAAGACATTATACTGGAAAGCCGTATATTTTAACAGCATTTGGTGATTATCATGGTGTCACATATGGTACAGCAGGACTAACAACTAAGGGCGGATCTCATCAATATTTTCATCCTATTAGGCCTAATAACGATGTAGGGTATTTTCCATTTCCACATCAATATAGGAAACCAAACGATAAGTATCCTGGATATGATATAAATAGTTTGAAAATATTTCAACAAATGTTAGAAGGCAAAGAAACACCATATACTGATGGCTTTCACAATATAAATAATGTTGCAGCAATTTTAGTTGAACCATTTCAAAGTTCTGCAGGTTATTATATTCCCCCAAAAGAATATTTACAGATTTTGAGAAAAATTGCAGATAGGCATGGTATGATATTAATTGTTGATGAAATACAAAATGGTTTAGGTAGAAGTGGTAAACTGTGGGCTTATCAACATTCAGGTATAGTACCAGATATAATATGTACTTCTAAAGCTCTAGGAGGTGGTCTTCCATTATCAGCAATTATTGGTAAAGAGAAGATTTTCTCAACATGGTCACCAGGAGCATATGTTTCAACTCAGGCTGGAAATGCTCTAGCATGTAGCGCTGGTAATTATGTCTTAGATACTATTTCTAATCAAAGTTTTTTAGACCAAGTAAATCAAAAAGGCAGATATTTTTTCAAAAGTATCAAAAAATTAAAGAAAAAATATAAATTAATTGGTTATGTAGATAATTGTGGACTTTATACTGGTGTAGAAATTGTAAGAAATAATAAAACAAAAGAACCAGCTGGAATAGAATCAAATTATATTAGAGATTTATGTGTGAAAGAAGGGTTATTGTTTGAAAAAGGAGGTTATTATCATAATAGATTGCAATTAATACCTCCATTAAATATAGATTTAAATGATTTAAAGAAGTGCATCGATATTCTTGATATGGTTTTTGAAAAAACATCAAAAAAATTTAAAATTGAATAAAATAAACAAATTTACATCACATTTTATATTAATATTATTTAGTTTAATTATATTTTTGCCAATAATTTGGTTGCTAAGAGTTGCATTAACTAATAAAGTAACCGCATATAAAATACCACCAGAATGGGCAACACTTAATTTAAATAATTTTACTGAAATATTTACAAATAATTCTTTTACAAATTATTTTATAAATAGTGTAATTGTATCAATTGGCAGTACAGCAATTGCTTTACCTATAGCCGCATCAATGGCATATGCTTTTTCACGTTATAATACTGGTGGTTCTTTATTAAGAATAATTGTCTTATCAACACAATTATTACCGCCAGTAATAATAGTATTACCACTTTTTACTTTATATTTAAAAATTAATTTATTAAACAGTATAACTGGATTAATTTTAGCACATGTGACCATTTCTTTACCATTTCTAGCTTGGATATTGATTTCTTTCTTTGAAGGTAATGTGATTTATTTAGAACAAGCTGCGAGGGTTGATGGTGCATCAAGGCTACAAGCTTTTTTGTATATAGCAATTCCAGTTTCTTCTCCAGGATTAATAGCAGCAGGATTACTAGCATTTATTTTAAGTTGGAACGAATTTATTTTAGCTTTAATTTTGAGCGGACCACAAACAAATACTATCCCAGTGGGTTTATCATCTTTTCAAAGTCATAGAGGTGTTGATATAGCTCCACTAGCTGCTGCTACAATTTTTTCAATAATTCCTGTTTTTTTACTGTTACCTTTTATAAAAAAATACTTAATAAGTGGTCTTTCACTTGGTGCATTAAAATAAATTATAGTACAAAAATTTAAAGAAAGGAGGTTAATGAATAAAAACTAACAATAATAATAAACCAAACAAATCATTCAAAAAAAAATATTATGAAAAAATTAATAATCTTATCAACCATTTTTGCTTTTTTGTACACATCACATTTACATGCAAAAACAATTAGAATCTTAATGGAAACAGTTCCTGATACCAGGTACCTTCAAGAACTATTACCTGAATTTGAACAGCAAACTGGTATAAAAGTAGAAATAGAAGCCATTGGTTATGTTGATATGCATACAAAACTGGTTCCACAACTCATTGCTCCCCAAGGTAGTTATGATTTAATTGTAGTTGATTTTTATTGGGTAGGCGAATTTACTAAAGCAAAATGGCTTATGCCTTTGGACGATCTGGTTAAGAGAGATAATATAAATGTAAATCGTTATATACCTGCATTAATGAATTTGGTAGGTCGAGTTGATGGTACCATATATATGTTACCTTTTTATAATTATTCTATGGCTATGGTTTACCGAAAAGATTTGATCAATGATCCTAATGAAAAAGCCAATTTCAAAGCTCAAACTGGGTTTGACTTAAAAGTCCCTACAAATTGGTCAGAATATTGGAAACAGGTTGAATTCTTTACTAGAGATAAAGATAACGATGGGAAAAATGATTTTTTTGGGACTGTAATCCAAGGACAACGAGGGGATTGTATTGCAATGCATTGGTCAAATTTTCTTTATGCGCAAGGTGGCAGATATAATGCGAATAATGGTGAGCCATTATTAAATAGTGCAGCAGCTATTTCTGCAATGGCTTATTACAAAGAAGCTATTGCTAAGTATAGCCCAGAGGGCTCTGCATCCTATTGTTTTGATGAAGCGTTTAATATCGTAGCTCAAGGGAATGCATATAGCCTTACTACATTTAATATTATGTATGCCGGTTTTGATGATCCAAAATCATCAAGTGTTGTTGGAAAAATTGGTATTGCTCCAAATCCTGGTGGTGGATTGAATGGAGCTTGGGGTTGGGCTATTCCCAATTCCAGTACGCAAAAAGAAGAGGCATGGAATTTTATTAAATGGGCTGAATCTTACAAAATAGCAAAAAAAAGAGCAATGTTAGGTGGAGCTCCTACACAGTCTAAAATATTTAACGATCCAGATATTCTAAGGGAAAGACCATATTATCCTATATTAGGTCAAGTTTTAGCAGGTGCTCAAGAATTTCCTGTTTTCACATATACAACTGAATTTGTAGAAAAAGTTGGTCGTGAATTAAATCTAGCTGCTACTGGAGAAAAGGAAATAGAGGAAGCAATGAATGCAGCAAATAAAGCATATAGAAAATTGCTAGTCAAAGACGGCAAATTATAAATTTAATTTACTGATGGATTTAACTATCAGAAGGCGCGACCAGTTATTTGGTTATTTTTTAACAATTCCTGGTCTCGCCACTCTAATTATAATAATAATATTTCCTATTTCATTTACTATTCTTACCAGCTTCTTTGATTACACCTTGATAACGCCGAACCATGATGTATTTGTGGGTTTTGAAAATTATTATGAAGTTATTGAAGAAGATTATATTAGTGATTCCGTAGTTACTACCGCTCAATTTGTTTTCTTAACAGTTTTTATAGAATTAATAGTTGGTTTTTCTATTGCTTTATCTTTAAACAATATTCATAGATTTAAAAATATATATTATTTGATAATGTTGGCTCCACTACTAATGAATCCTGTTGTTGTGGGTTTAATGTGGAAAATGATACTACACACTGAATTAGGGATAATTAATTATTTATTAAAAATTATAAATATACATAGATTTAATTGGCTTGGAGATAATTCTTTAGCATTTGTTTCAATAATATTTGTAGATATATGGCATCAGGTTTCTTTTATGACAATACTCCTTCTGGCTGGTTTGTCTGCTTTACCCAAAGAACCTTATGAGGCCGCCAAAATGGACGGTGCTTCAGGTTTAAAATGCTTTATTCATATAACATTACCATTAATGAGACCGGTTATAATTGTAGCAATTTTATTACGAATTATATTTTCTGTTAAAACGTTTGATATTATATACATAATGACAAAAGGAGGGCCCGGAATATCAACTGATTTAATTAGTTATTTTATTTACAGGTCAGCTTTTTTTAGTCTTGATATTAGTAGAGCTTCAGCTTTATCCGTAGGATTGTTACTTTCTGTAATAATGTTTACTTTATATTTATATAAAAATATGAATTATACCAATAAACATGGCTGAAATAGAACTAAATAATTTAACAAAAATTTATCCCAATAATATCACTGCTGTTCAAAACATCAGTTTAAAAATTAACGAAGGGGAATTTATCGTATTTCTCGGACCTTCGGGATGTGGTAAATCTACAATACTAAGAATGATTGCAGGTTTAGAATCTATTACTAGTGGTGAAATTAAAATCAATAATAAAATTGTAAATAATGTTGATTCCTCAGAAAGAGATCTCGCAATAGTTTTTCAAAATTATGCGCTTTACCCTCACATGTCTGTTTTTGGAAATCTATCTTTTGGATTAAAACTTAGAAAAACCAGTAAATCAGAAATTGAAAAAAGAGTAAGTGTTACTTCAGAAATCCTAGAAATTAACCATTTACTTACTCGAAAACCAAAAGAATTAAGTGGTGGACAACAGCAACGTGTTGCTTTAGGCAGAGCATTAGTTAGAGATCCGGTTGCATTTTTGTTTGACGAACCATTATCAAATCTTGATGCTAAGTTGCGTGGTATTATGAGAACAGAATTAATAAAACTCCATAGAAAATTGAATTCAACCATTATTCATGTTACTCATGATCAAGTAGAAGCGATGACAATGGGGGATCGAATATGTATATTAAATCGTGGCGAAATTATTCAAATTGGTTCACCACTCGAAATATATAATAATCCCGTTAATACATTTGTTGCAGGTTTTCTGGCAAGTCCCCCCATGAATTTAATAAATTCAAAAATCAGTATATCAAATTCAAAAATTGATTTTTATTTATCTGATAATAAGATTACATTGCCAGTAAAAAACTACCCCCATCTTCAATTATATAATGACAATGAAATAATTATTGGTATAAGGCCTGAGGACTTGTACGTTCATCAAATTAATAAGAACATGCAAGAACTCAATGTAAATGTACTAAATGTAGAAGCCTTAGGGCCTGAAACTATTCTTGTTGTTACATTTAAAAATGGAAAAGAGATATATTTACGTGTAGAAAAAAATTATTTTTCAAAATATAATGAAAGAATACGATTATATTTTGACCAAAATAAATTAAAATTCTTTGATAGCCTTACTCAAAACGCAATATTCTAATTTATTATATTTATTTTATTAACTTCTCCTTAAATTTTATCTAGATGGAGTCATTCTTTGTCCAATAACAACAAAAGGATTAAAGTCCGCCCAAGGACCCATGCTTAGATACTCATGAATCCTCTTTTCTAAATTCTCCTCCTGAGTAGAGGGACGGGATGTCCTAGATAGTTGAAGGGGGCTGTTTTGTTTCCCACCCCCCTTGATCAAGAGATTAGGTAATGAGATGTTATGCAGATTGTGACTGAAGATTTCTCCGAAACGATTCATTACTCATGAAGCTCGACAAAGATGTAAGTTATGGAAGAATGCTCGTGGAGTAGTTGTTAAGGCCTGGAATGATGAAGACAACATCATGCAGGATTTGTCTGCACTTCCTGAGTTTGAAATAACAGACTAGTTGGGAAAAAATGAAAAGTATGTGGGGTATAGCGTGGGGTATAAAAATATGAGCTACTAATTTAGAGGCAAGTGAGTCTCTATAAAATACTGAAATATATTATGAATCTATTGGTAGCGGCGATAGGATTCGAACCTATGACCTTCGGGTTATGAGCCCGAAGGTCGATTTTGAAAAAGTTA
>Ga0187827_10004008_pt1 | contig 18455 bp, 17 predicted proteins | sample ETNtaG_39_FD_167969 | JGI IMG/M metagenome (GOLD analysis project Ga0187827, IMG submission 167969) | Marine microbial and viral communities from oxygen minimum zone, Eastern Pacific Ocean - ETNP2014_SV_150_PacBio MetaG (Illumina Assembly) | ecosystem: Environmental > Aquatic > Marine > Hypoxic... | reverse complement strand
TGTACGGTGTGTTTGATCTACCATGACTCCGAGCCTCAGACTTTGGGGTGATAGAAACCTAATACTCAGTACCCCGATCATGGAATGGTTCATAGAACGGTACGTGCCTTCTGAGGAGATCAGGCAGCAACCGGACGTTTCACCTTTGTACGCGACCTTGCATAATCTGTGCCCGGCTCTTTTTACAGTTGGAACCCTCGATCCCCTTCTCGATGACAGCTTGTTCATGCATTCAAGATGGTTTGCTTCAGGTAATCCTTCCACTTTGAATGTTTATCCAGGGGCAACACATACCTTCGATAAGCAACCGAGTCAGCTGGCTGATATGGTTCTTGGCCGCATACGTCGCTACATTACTGAAAGGTTTCGCTCCTGACACTTAAATAGAGCGCGATAGCCAAAAGATAACCAGCCGTTGCCGCTACAAAGATAGGATCGTAAGATTCCGTCCAGGTTACAGCGTACGCTCCAACTGTTGGGCCAAGACCCATCGCAGCAGTGCGACTGGGTCCAGTTATACCTGTGGCTGTCCCGAACGAATTTCGGCCAAAGACAGTGCCCAACATCATGCTTCCCAAAACAAATACGACGCAAGTAATAGTTGTCCAGATGACAACAAGCGGAAATCCCAATGTGCCAGAGTTGACCGTCATGAATAGCAACGTAGGTGCGATCGAGGATGCGATGATTATCACAGCAATGCGTTTTGTGGTGAACCTATCCGTTAACCATCCCCAAATAGGGACCGAAATGCCACCAAGCAGGTTTCCCAATGTGAGGGCGCCTGCGGCAGCGGAGTGAGACATTCCGCCGTCTGTTAGAAATGGGACCACTTGAAAGATCACCATCGAAGTGGCGGTTACGGCAACGAATTCTCCCATCAAAATGAACCAAAATGGAGGTAGTGAAATTATCTCTTTCACTGTCCATTTGGGCTCATTTAGAAGTGACGGAGTGGAAGAATTGTAGTCATCCCCCTGGATATTTTCCCCGTCAGGAAACTGCCCTACTTCTTCAGGTCTGTGTCGCACTAGTAGGAATATGGGCAAGGCCAACGGGACTGCGATAAATCCTAGTGTTCGGTAAGCTGTTCTCCAGGAAAATGCTGAAGAGAGTGCCGTAATTATTTGTATGTTTGCAGATTCGCCAACGATTCTGTTCAGGGATGTGATACCCATGGCGAGATTTCTGCGTTTTGTAAAGAAGTTAACGGCAATGGTTCGTGGGACAAGGTTTTGAAGGTTTGGCCCGGCCACGGATCTGACAACTAGGTATGCAAAAAAAAATTGCCAGATTGTCTGCGCCCCTGCAAGGTATATGGACCCGAATCCTACTAATAAGGCAGCTAGTAACATCATCCATCTGGGTCCGAAGCGATCTACCATCTTCCCAATAAACGGCATAGTCAAACCGGAGGACCAGGTACCGAAAGTAGCTGCTAGAGCTATTGTTTTCCTGTCCCAGCTCATGTCACCAGCGATGAGATCCTGCACACCGCCAAATACTGTTTGTGCCACGCTGGTAGCAATAAATGCCCCGACCCCCGCTGCTCCTAAGACTACCCATCCATAAAAGAAGGGCGGTTCAGGATGCCATCGATATACAGCCTGGGCAATGGATTTCAAGGATTTTCCTTTCTGCTGTTGTGTACGACGGGACAATTCTAATACCGTCACATAGCCAATGTAGATGCCTTGGGTCTTGAAGATCACCCCATGTTACTATTTCGCGACTGTCTGATCGTCCAGTAAGTAAATAAGAGAAAGGGAGCCACGATGTCTTACGAATTCATAAAATGTGAAGTTACCGACAACGGTGTGGCAAAGGTTTTACTTAACAGGCCTGAGAAGCTTAATGCACTTAGTTTGCCTCTTCAGGCTGAACTCTATGAATGCCTGCAAGCAGCAGATGATGATCCGGCAGTGCGTGTAATAACACTGAGAGGTGCAGGTAGAGCTTTCTGTGCCGGTTACGACGTCACTCCCCCTCAAACCGATGAGGATCGTCGGGCTTCCGAAGAACGCAGGGGAAACATCAGACAAGATATGCACCGTCTCCGAAAAACTGCCCGTCTCATGACTTCGGTGTTTGATCTCAGCAAACCGGTAATTGCCGGTATACATGGTCATGTAATAGCGGGTGGTACCGACTTGGCATTGCATTGCGATATGGTCATAGCAGCTGATGATGCCAATATTGGGTTTCCCCCCGTTCGTTCCATGGGGACGCCCCCAACCCATATGTGGACCTATATGGTCGGTCCTCAATGGGCAAAGTGGTTTATGCTCACTGGCGAGACTGTTTCTGGAAAGGAAGCCCAGGAAATGGGGTTGGTGCTTAAATCAGTACCGGCTGAAGGCTTAGATGCAGCTGTCGATGGTCTTGCCAACAAAATAGCGAAGATTCCGTGGGAAATGCTTGCGGCCAATAAAAGTATTGTAAATAAAGCGCTAGATCTGATGGGGCGAAACATGATGCAAGTAATAGCAGCGGAGACAGATGCGGTGTCTCATCAATCCTCCATAGTCAGGGAGTTCAACAGGATCTCTAGTGAGGAAGGACTTAAAGCGGCGCTTGCATGGCGCGATGCACCCTTCCAAGATGATTAAATTAGCGGGCAAACAAATAAATTTTTGGATATGAGAGCGTCAGATTTGAAATTGGAACGAGCCGGTAAGAAACTTTTCGAAGAGTTTCAATCACAAGATGAATTCACGGTCATGATAGGGGAAGATTCTCCTTCGAACATAGAGGAGGCCTATGCTATTCAGGAAATTTATATGGACCTGAAAGCGAAAGATGCGGGTGGATATTGCGGGTATAAGATCGCCTATACGACAAAGGTTATGCAGGAACGTGTAGGTGCGACGGAACCGGTATATGGAAGGATACTGGCCAATGGCTTGAATCGATCTCCTACAGTTTTAAAGGCATCTGATTACGTACGAATCGGTGTCGAATGTGAGGTGGCGGTCACGCTGAACCGGGACCTTCCCTCGACGGAAGCACCTTTTTCAAGGAATAGAGTTTACGATTCAATTAGGCATATTTCGCTAGCATTTGAGATCATTGATGGAAGAGCCTCTTTAGGGGGCCCATCGGTTCTTCAGTCAATAGCAACAAATATCAGTGGCGCAGGGGTTGTTCTTGGTGATCCAATCAATAACTGGGAGGAATTGGATATTCCTGGAGCTAAATGTGAACTTAAACTGAACCAGCAATTAGTCGGGACGGGCATGGGCTCCGATGTTAATGGGCACCCGGTGGAGCCTGTCACGTGGATATCTAATGCCCTGGCATCGAGAGGGAAGTCACTTCGGGAAGGTGATGTTGTTATAACTGGCAGTATGATTTCGCCTACGTTTCTAAAAGTTAATACTGAGGCTGTGACTTCAATGGACCATCTTGGTTCGGTCACCTTGAATATTAGATAGAAGCCAATTTTTCGTCATGTAGGCTCAGTACATGCAGGCTCAGTAAAAGAGAAACCCCTACCTGATAACGTTGTTAATTCAACAATAGGAGTGGGCCATTTTCTGAAATTCGGTATAGATTTAAGCTGGCTATCTGGAAGGTGTTTCATGTCAAAGTCTTTCTCACCTATTCTTGATGTTCATAGGGACGTTTCTTACTGTGTTGGTGGATTCGGTGAAGGGCTTGACCATCCCGAATGTGTGGCCTGGGGTTGTGATGGCTATGCATATGCCGGAGGAGAGGCAGGACAGATTTACCGGATTGATATTGAAAATGGAGTATTTGAACAATTTGCTGAAACGCCGGGATTTGTTGGAGGAATATGCCAGGACGGGTCACGAAATCTGTACGCCTGTAGTTCAGGTTCCGTGTTTCGAATAACCCCACAGGGCTTCGCGGAGGTCTACTCAAGAGGATCTGAATCAGTGGATATGACCGCCCCCAATTACCCAGTGTTTGGCCCGGACGGCAGTCTGTATGTTTCTGATTCTGGAGAGTGGGGGCAAGATAATGGTCGTATATTTAGGGTTTCACCTACGGGTGAGACTGAAGTCTGGTCTGAGGATGTAAGAACTTTCCCAAATGGTCTAGCTATTTCACCAGGGGGAGATTTTCTATACGTTGCAGTAAGTTTAAATAAGCCGCGAATAGAGCGAATCTCAATAGCACCTGATGGTTCATCCGGTAATGTCGAAGGGGTTACGTTTGTTCCAGGAAGTGTTCCGGACGGCTTGGCTTTCGATAACAGGGGGGACCTTTACATTTCTTGTTATCGCCCCGACCGCATTTACAGACTGACATCTACCTATGGTCTCGAAATATTGGCTGACGATCTAGAAGGTACGCTTATGGCTGCACCCACCAATATAGCCTTTTGTGGCAATGATCGAAAGGATTTCCTTAGCGCCAATCTGGGTCGGTGGCATATTAGCAGGTACGACTTAAGCGAAATAGACAATCCCAAAGGTGCAGCCCTTAATTATCCGGCTTTAATGATATAAGGGAGAAAGAATGATAGATCTCATGGGTAAAAGAGCGATTGTTACTGGTGGTGCCCAAGGGGTAGGCGGTGGAATTACCAGACAGATGGCGAAGGCCGGAGCCAGGGTTTTGGTAGCGGATATAGATTATCCGACAGCCACAGAAACAGTTGATCTAATTAGAAAATCGGGTGGCACAGCATCGGCTGTCAGAGTCGATGTCACATCCTATGATGATCTGAAGAGGATGATAGCCGAAGTGCAGTCGCTCTGGGGCGGGCTAGATATTCTCGTGAATAACGCCTATAACGCTGTTGACGGACAACAAGGTGGAGCCATTGACGTGTCAGAGGAACGTTGGGAGCAAGATATTCGCGCTCTCGTTACTTCAGTCTATGCTGGTAGCAAGTATGCGATTCCGGTAATGACAAAGGGGGGTGGTGGTTCCATAGTAAATATATCCTCTGTTCATGGTTTGCTAGCTGCTAGAAAGGCTCTAACTTATGAGACGGGTAAATCTGCGGTTATCGCAATGACCAGACAAATGGCCGTAGACTATGGGGAAGTGGGGATAAGAGTGAACGCTATATGTCCGGGCCATATTGTCACGGAACGTATTTATGAAAGTACTTGGAAAGATAATTCCTCCGGTTTGAAATTCTTTGCTGATCAGTATCCTGTGAAGCGAACAGGTATTCCTGAGGACATTGGTAATGCGGCTGTGTTTCTTTGCTCCGATGAGGCATCTTTCATCACGGGGCACGCGCTGCCTGTAGACGGTGGGTTGACTGTTCAATTACAGGAGAATTTTGGGGTACAGCAGGCCAATTATGTTATTGATAATCCAGGCACTGAAATGCCATACCGCAGATAAACCCTGAAAATAATCTAGAGTTTTGCTTTTCAAGTGGGGGTTACAGCAGACATGCCTAAAGCTTTAGTGAACGGAATAGATATTGATTATCAGGAATACGGTCCCGAAGATGGGAACCCCGAGGCTATCATCTTCGCTCATGGTGCTGGAGGTAATCTGCTTTCGTGGTTCCAGCAAATCCCTTACTTTTCAATATACGACAATTAATTATCGGTGTGTAACATTCTCACATAGGGGATTCGGTCATTCTTATGACATAGAGGATGGGCCTGGTATGAATGTTTTCCCTGAAGACTTGGAAGCCTTAATGGACTTTCTGAATATCGAAAAAGCCCATTTGGTCGCACAATCTATGGGAGGAAGAACTGCATTGGGATTCGCTGTAATCAATTCCAATAGAGTTTTAAGTCTTACACTCGCAGATACAACCGGTGCCATGGGGGAAGAAGATGTTGAAATGGCACTTTCAGAGTGGAGACAAACACATCCAGATACGCGAGGAATTGGATTCAGAGCTCTTTCGGATGACTTTCGCACTAGAAAGCCTGAGATGTCTAATTTGTACCTGCAAATATCACGAACCAATCCAATGAGAGATGCATCTGTTCCTATTCTTTTTGGAGGTCCCAAAGGGGATAAGTTGAGTGACCTGGATATGCCGGTGCTCTTCATTGTAGGCGAAGATGATCTTCTTACGCCTCCGCACGTTCTAAATGTAGCTTCCAAGCATATACCTGGAGCCTCTTTGATATGCGTTCCGGGCTGTGGGCACTCTGTCTATTTTGAGAAACCCGACGTCTTCAACTTTGAGGTTGGTAGATTTATCAGTGCAGCCTCTTCTTCGTGACCTTCTAGTCCAGAATCTAGAATTGGTCCCCGATCCAAGGTCTTGGTCCACCAAAAATCGCAGCCGCTTTGGAGAGGTCCTCACCGGTTCCCTTCAGCAATCCAATGTTTTTAATATCTGGTGGGGATAGGTGGTTGGTATATAACGGAGCGAACCCCCTAGGGCCCATTGACAACCCCCCCGTGCCACCAGAGGTGACAGTACCTCTACCTCCTGAAACTTCGAGCGTCCAGGTTCCGGTGTTCTCGTCCAACAATGGGTCTTCAATTGTTAGGGCGAGAGATATCTCGATAGCAGCAGGGTAGCCTCGAGCCTCAAGAGCTGATTTTACGTTAAGTATCCGGACCATCCAATCCCGAGAATGAACCTGTTTTGCTTCCTGCTCTTCCATCATTAACATCAAGGGGTCGTTGGGAGGCCCGTTCCATGAAATTGTCTCGATTACTGTGCGGTGGTCAGAAAAGAATCTGAGGAGCCTTTGCGCTGCTTCTGGAGTGAGCGCTACCATGTCCCGTACCCGGATGTGATCTGCGGAGCGGGCTTGCTGGAAGTTAACGTATCCCACTGGCTCTGCACCATCTTTCACGATATAAGAAAAAACCTGTCGGCCTCTGGTTCCTAGGATTAGATCCCACAGAACGTCACCTCGATCGAGATTACCGTTACCGATGCTTCCTCGTTTATTAAAGAGAAGAACCATCTCTTCCCTATCGATCTCTCTTGCTTTGGTCATTGAGAGTTGGTTTGACAACGTACGCATTTCTTTTACTGGTGCCTCGTATGTCAGTTTGACACCAGATCGTTCATAGCCGAAGGACCTGTAGACTCTGGCGCTGGAAGGGAATAGGGTCGAAATTACCATGCCAGACGCCTGCATCTCCCGAAGGGCACCGTGCATCAAGACAGATGCGGCCCCAATTCCTCTGCCTTCGGGAGCTACGCCGACTGACGTTACTGCCCCGGTGGGCACAAGTCTTCCTCCGAACCACTGACCCATGGGGATGATTCCCATGCCGCCGACTATTTCGCTTCCCATCCGGACCGCACGGAATCTTTCATGACCGACATGCTCGTTCCACCCAGGCTGGATGCTTCTGTGGAGAGCTTGGGAGATCATTTCCCAGAGCCCGGGGGCTTCGTTAGCGGTTATGTTCGTGTATGTGAGTTCGGGTGTAGGCATGTGGTTATATTTTGCTGCTTAAAAGGTCCTATGCTGTGCAAGGAATTCCAAATCTGGTTCCATGCCGAACCCAGGGAGATCTGGGGGACTTACAAACCCCTTGTCGACTTGCAAGGTGTAGTTGTAAACCTTATCAAAGATAGGGTCCGTCTCTCCTCGATAATATTCAAGGATAAGGCCGTTTGGAATAGCACAAAGTAGGTGAATATGAACTTCCTGTCGACCGTGCGGAGCGATTGGAAGATTGTGCGCCTGCGCCTGGGCTGCTACTTTCATAAATTCGGTAACTCCACCCATAATAAGAGCGTCCGGTTGTAAGATTGCTGCCGCCCTACTTTCGATAAGATCCCGAAATCCGTAACGGGTGTATTCGTTCTCACCCGTGGCTATCGGTATGGATGTTGCTTGGCTTATAAGAACGTGTCCTTTGTAGTCGTCTGGCGGAATGGGTTCTTCAAACCAGAATATGTCGAACGGTTCCATCTTCCTGGCGATCTCTATCGCTTCGTAATATCGATAAGCGCAATTGGCATCTACTAGCAGTTTCACATTGGGCCCGATTGCTTCCCTCACTGCCTTTACTCTTTCCACGTCCTCATTAATGGGCACAGCCCCGATCTTCATTTTTACTGCGTCAGCTCCCATTGACACGCTAGTTATCATCTCATCCTGTAATTCCTTTAAACCTTTGCCTTCTTCGTAATATCCGCCTGCTATGTAGACAGGTACCTTCTCAGTGTATCCACCAAGAAGTTTATAAACCGGCTTGTTTGCTGATTTCCCTTTGATATCCCATAGAGCTATGTCTATGCCACTTATCACACGGGTAGTGATACCTCGTCTTCCGGTAATCTTCGGTTCCCAGAGTTCGTTCCAAATACGTTCATTATTGAAAGGGTCCTGTCCGATGACAAAGCCCTTGTAGTAATCGAATATAGACTTGATTATCTCGTCTGACGAATGTGTGCCACCTATAAGACCTACTCCGGTAATTCCCTCATCAGTCTCAATAAAGACGAAATTTCGCCCGTCGTGTGTATACGTGTGCTTTCCGTTGCTCTGCGGAACACGCTTCGGCCAACTATAGCATTCGACTCGCATGTCGGTGATTTTCATTCTTTTTGTCCTCCGAATTCCTTGGGCCCAATAAGCACAATGGCTGGTTTACCTTAAAGTCGTGAAGCTAGTTAGGATTGGAAGTATCCTGGTTGAGAACGCGAGTTCAATATGTGTCGGGGATTCTAGCACGGTGTGACATGTCTTTTTTTAAGGTGCTATCAACTAAAAGTTAACCGTTTCCCCACAGGCTAGGGTTTTCTGGCCGGATCTATACTGGTGTAGTATTCCAGCGATACAGCACAGGTTACGAAAAGGACATGCATTAATGAGCACCTACAAATATTCTAGGTGGGACGGGACTCAGGATCCCATCGAGGATCGTAACTCTGCGTTTGATGCCCTTGCTGAAGAAATACTGGAGGCCGGTGATGTAAATGACGCTCTTCGAAACCTGTTTCAGAATGGTTTACAGGAAGGAGCTAGAGAAGAAGGAACCGGAATAAGACCTGTAGGGGGCTTAAACGACCTAAGGAAAAGGCTTGAAGAGCACAAGCGCTTCTTATTGGAACGATACAACTTGGACTCTATAGTTGATGACTTGTCGAGAACGGTCAAAGACATAATTGAGGCTGAAAGGAAAGGGGTCAAGAGAAGGCTCAGCGATGCTTGGGACCATTTGAATAACGCGGCTGACTTTGAGCGAGAAGAGCTGGCAGATCCAATGGAAATCTTGCAGCAACGTGCGGCGGAAAACCTCTCGAGGCTTGATTCCTTGCCTGAGAGCCCATCCGGTACGGTTCGAGAACTTCGGAGTTACGATTTTATAGATCCCCAAGCACGCCAAAAATTTCAAGACCTGATAGACGACTTGAGCAAGCAGATGACGCAAAATTTCTTTCAGGGCATGAAAGACGCGATGGAAAACCTGTCGTCGGAGGACATGGAATCGCTTCAAAACCTGGTAGAAGGAATTAATCAAATGCTCCGTGATCGAGCTGCAGGAGAAGACCCTGATTTCGACGGCTTCATGGAAGCGTATGGACATCACTTTGATCCAGACAGGCCTACAAGTTTAGACGATTTAGTAAACAGGCTTAGTCAAAATATGTCAGCGATGCACTCAATGTTAGAGAGTATGTCGGATGAAATGCGGCAGGAGTTGACCTCTATGACTCAGCAGGCAGCTGATCCCAACATGGCGGACGCCTTTAATGAGCTAGCTAACAACATCTATGATGTAGCGTCGTTTGATGAAATGGTTCAAGGATATCCGTTCACAGGCTCGGAAGAGCTAACAATTGATCAAGCAATGAACGTTATGGGCGATATGCAGGGTATCGAAAATCTGGATAGAAAAGTTCAGGAGGCGATACGCAGCGGTAATCTGAGCAACTTGGACTTGGATGAGGTTGAGGAAATTGCTGGAGAGGACGCAAGGAATGATCTGGAAGAGGTCCAACGCATGGTTCAGGCATTGGAGGAAGCTGGATATCTCCGAAGGAACCGTGACCGGTTTGAACTCGGTCCTTTAGCAGTCAGACAGATTGCTCAGAATGCTATGCGGGAGATATTTGCACAGATGAAGAAAGACCGTTTGGGCAGCCATGATTCTTATTTGAGTGGTGACTGGGGGGATCTATCAGGAGCAACGTTACCTTATGAATCGGATAAGTCATTCGACATTAATTTACAGAAATCGCTTTTCAATACGGTAATCAGGCAAGGCACGTCACTGCCCCTTAACATGTCATACGATGACTTGGAGGTTAACGAGAGGGAGCATCTGACTCAATCGGCGACAGTGCTCATGCTCGATCAAAGTCGCTCGATGGGTATGTATGGTACCTACACGTCCGCAAAGAAGGTTGCACTGGCCCTATACTGGCTTATAACAACGAAGTTTCCGAGGGATAAGTTTTACGTTGTGGGGTTCTCCGACTACGGGATGATTATCGATGGAAAGGATCTTCCTGAGTCCACGTGGAACCATTGGGTTGCAGGCACAAATATGCATCACGGCCTGGTGTTAGCTCGTCAATTACTTTCTCGCGAAAACGTTGCCAACAAACAGGTTTTAATGGTGACTGATGGAGAGCCGACAGTCCATATGGAAGGAGCACAGGCGTTCTTTAGCTATCCGCCGAGCTATCGGACACGCGAACAAACCCTCAGGGAGGTCAAGCGTTGTACACGTGAAGGCATAACTATCAACACATTTATGCTTGAGGCCAATTTGTTTCTCACGGATTTTATTGACCAGATGGCAAAAATCAATAAAGGGAGGGCTTTTTATACCCATCCAGATCAACTGGGGAGGTATGTTCTTGTGGACTATCTCAAGAACAGAAGGGCCCGTGTTTAATTGACATGGCAGACATTTGATTGCCTGCAAAGTGACATCTTAGCTAGAATAGTCGTTAATTTTCGAATATTCGTAGGGGGGACGTAAGATGACTGATAACGATCTTGCTCTAAAGGCACATCTTCTGAGACGTGCTGGATTTGGGGCATCCAGATCTGAATTGGAGGAAATTTCAAAGAAGGACTACGAAGATATTGTTGAGGATCTTCTTCACCCCGAGAGATTCGAAGATCTCGATGAAGACTACGTAAAGCGCTACAACCCTGAACTTTCTTATCACGACACACATCCGCTTCACGCTGGAAAGTGGATCTGGAGAATGATAAACACGAAGAGACCTCTCGAGGAGAAGATGGCCCTTTTCTGGCATCATATATTTCCAACGGCCTACTACAAAAGTGAGCACCCGCCCACCTTGATAACTCAGATAGCAACTTTTAGGAAGAACGGTCTTTCTAATCTTCACCAAATTCTCTTGGACTTGGCTAAGGATCCAGCCATGAACTACTGGTTGGATAACTGTGAGAATCATTCTGACCAGCCCAATGAGAACTGGGGTAGAGAATTACTAGAACTCTTTTCAATGGGTGTCGGTAATTATACCGAGGAAGACATAAAGAATGCTGCAAGGGCATTTACCGGCTGGACATTTGAGCAGCCTGTTCCTCTTTACCCGAACGGTCAGTATGAGTCGTCTTTTGTGTATGACGAAAATGACCACGATGACAGCGAAAAGACATTTCTAGGAAGAACAGGCTGCTTCAACGGTGAAGATATAGTAAATATCATCTGTGACGAGAATGCTACGGCCAAATTCATCTGCAGGCATTTTTATACCTTCTTTGTTGAAGATGAGCCACAGGTTCACACCTGGAGTATAGAAGAACCCCGTAATCCTAAAGCGATCGACTCGATGGTTGATGTCCTCATGGATAATAAAGGAGAAATAAGGCCGCTTCTCCGTTTTATCTTCAACTCAGATTTTTTCAAAGATGCGAGATATAAAAAGGTCAAAAACCCAACTGAATTAGTTGCAGGGACTATAAAGATCACTGGAAAATTTGGGATGATTCCTGAGACTGGAGAAGCTATAGGATCTCTATACAGTACTGCTTCAGTAATGGGGCAAGCTCTTATGAATCCCCCCACGGTGGAAGGTTGGCATACTGGACAGGAGTGGATAGACGGTGGCACTTTGAACGAGCGAGTAAATTTCGCCGTAAACCAATTCGATGATCTTACAACCCCGGGCTTTCAAGATATTCTGAGGCGCCTTGGGGGAAAAGTGAAATCAAGTGACCTAGTTGATAAATGTCTTGACCTAATAGGGCCTATAGAAGTTGGTGATGAAACCCATGCTGCATTGGATAACTATGCCGATGCGGTTGGCGATATAGATCTTAGTACCGATAAATCAAGAACGGAGAATGCTGCCAAGGTCGGGCGGATGATCCAGTTAATTGTTTCAACCCGAGAGTATCAGTTCGCCTAATCTTGGCATACCGGAACTAGTAAGAGAGGAACTAAGCATGGCAACCACAGCTAAGAAAAATCCAGTCTTTGTAGTCGTTCAACTTTCGGGTGGGAATGATTTCATGAACACCCTGATTCCATATACGAACTCAGTCTATTATGACAACAGGAAGCTCTTGAACATTCCACAAGAGGACGTTCTACCTTTAGATAACACTCTCGGGTGGCATCCTGAGATGGCCCCGTTCAAGGAACTATATGACAGGGGTATGGTGGCTGTGGTTCAAGGAATTGGCTACCCTGACTCTAACCGCAGCCATTTTAGAGGGATGGATATATGGCATACCTGCACGCCGAATGAGGTTTCTACAATAGGTTGGCTAGGTAATACTATTGAACTTCTTGATCCAAGTGGCGAGAACCCACTGACGGGAGTCAACTTCGGAGTTGGCTTGCCAAAGGCTATGACCAAAGCAGGAGTGCCTGTAACTAGTGTTTCAAACCTGGACAGTTATGGCTTGATGAGCGGCATCACGGCGGAGGAACAAAGGGATAAAGCGTTACAGATCTTTAAGAATATGTATGGTCAAGCTGTAGGTACTGGGCCGGTAATGGAGTATCTATCTAGGACTGGGAATGATGTACTTACTGGAGCGGATCTCATAAAGGTCGCGCCAGAGAAATATGTGTCCACCATCGAATATGCTGATAGTGCAATAGCAAAATCCCTAAGGGATGTAGCGAGGGTTCACACTGCCGATCTGGGAACACGGATTTTCTATACTCAACAGGGTGGATATGACACTCATGCAAATCAGCAACCAGCACAGCCCGGCCTTTTTAAAGATCTCGCTGGGGCAGTGAATGATTTCTTTGCGGATTTAGAGGAACATGAGGCAGATGAGAATGTTGTCATGCTCATATTCTCCGAATTTGGCAGGCGTGTTTATGATAACGGCTCGGGTACAGACCATGGATCTGGAGGCGGTGCATTCTTAGTAGGAAAGCAGATCGAGGGTGGATTATATTCAGAGTACCCCTCGTTGGATCGTGATCGATGGGCTAAAGGGGAGGATCTCGAACATACGATTGACTACAGGGGTATCTACGGCACAGTTCTTGAGCAATGGTTGGGTATTGAACCGGCGCCTATAGTCCAGGGTAATTACGAGCAAATTAATCCGTTCAAATCTAACTAGTTGATATACCTGTGGAGGTCTTAAAGTGACAGCAGCATATGAACTACTCCGATCGGGGTTCCCATACTATATGACACTTGGACAACGGCGAGTAACTTCGAATCCTGTTGATATAGGATTCGGGAAAGAGAACGTCTATATACTGACCCGCGGGGGATTAGGTACAGAAGTCCGTGTAATTAACTGGGAAGATGAAAACCTAGGTGTTAGAGGTGGGGCTGACCTTTTTCAGTGGCCTGCAGGGTTGCTTGTGGACCCTGTGGAGAATCTAATCGTATCGGATGAAGCAAAACATGCAGTTGTCACAATGGACAAGGACGGCAATCATCTTCAGACGTGGGGCGAACATGGCTCTGGGCCGGGGCAATTGAACAGGCCATCGGGAATGTCTTTTGATGAAGATGGGAATATTGTCCTGACAGACACAATGAATAACCGAGTTCATCGATTTACACGGGAGGGCGAACATCTTCAGACTGTGGGAGAAGGCGATTTGGCTAATCCTTGGGGAGTAACGGTGGATCAGTCGGGTGATATATATGTGGCTGACTGGAAGAATGACCGGGTTGTGAAATATGGTAGCGAAGGCGAACAACTTATGATCATTGGTTCAAGCGGCAGTGAAAAAGGACAGTTTCTGAGGCCATCTTCCGTTGCTGTTGATAAACACGGTGATATATACGTTTCAGACTGGCAGAACGATAGAGTACAACTGTTTAACAAGGGCGGAAGGTACATTCAAAGCTTTCATGGCAACGCTACACTATCGAAGTCTGGCCAAATGTATATCCTTGCTAATCAGGTAACCTTAAGGCTCCGAGCTATGGGAGATGTTGAGAAGACGCAACGGTTAAATGCGCCAATGACCGTACGAGTTGATGATGAGTTCAGGCTTTTCATCACTGACTTTGGCAATCATCGTATTCAGATATATAAGAAGGAAGCGGTAGAGCTATCTGAGGATATGATAGCTCCCCCAATGAGGAACCCGATTCTCTTCACGACTTGATTTTCTACAGTATGGAAGAAGATCGAGCATGGATTGGCTACTTCTCATTCTTGTCGCTTGCTACGAATATAGCGAGCGAAATCAAGAACGGATTCCCATTCCTCGTCGTTAAGGTCTCCAATATCAGTTAATCTCTTCAAATAGCCCTGTGTGTTCGGCGTGTCGTAGACATCTTTGTCGATATACCCAGCGAGCAACGCAAGACGGCCGTAGGGTAAACGAAGCGTGGAGGCGATGTTACGTAAAGTTTGCACAGTTGGTTGAATTCGGCCACTCTCCAAATGAGAAGTGTATGCGTCACTCATATTTAGAATACTAGATAATTTTCTCTGAGATAGATTTCGGGCGAGTCTAGCTTCTCTAATGAGCTTGGCGAGACTGGTATAAGTTGGACCGGATTGTTCTTGACCAGCCATTTTTGCTTGACGTTCCTACACTCTATTCTCTGAGAAACCTAATATCATTCTATATGTTGACAGAAAATTTGTTCTAAATCTATTGACAATGTAGAACAAACGTACTAAACTGTCCCTACAGTTGAATAGCCGCTCCTCAAGTGGATCAAGCGGCAGAGGGAACAACCCCCGGGATCGACCGATAGGAAGCTCCGGGGGTTTTGTTTTCAAGATTTGCACTATATGGGAGATTGAATATAAAGCGAAGAGCCCCGTAATAAATGTTAAGGCAAATTCTTTTGAGAATTCTAACTTGATGTGACAGTAGAACCGCCATAACTTTTACCTGCTAGCCAGTTCATTGACCATATCCATATCCAGTTCGATTCCCAATCCAGGCCCCTCTGGAACATCCATCAGACCGTCCTTAATGTGTAAAGGTTCGGCAAGTATGGGATTTTCGTCTCGAATAGATATGTGTTCTATGTTGTACTCCTGTTTATATGGTGCCCCCGGCGTAGCTACGACGAAGTGGGCATGTGCAACAGTGCTAATGGTTGGCTGGGTATTGTGACAGGTTATGGGTATCCCCATAGCCTCTGCCATGTTGGCGATCTTTATGAAGGTCGTGAAGCCTGGTGTTTTTACGATATCCGGTTGGACTATGTCGATTCGTCCACGAAGCATAAGATCCCGGTACTCGTAGAGGCTATATATCATTTCTCCAGAAGCAATAGGAATTGTTAGGGCGTCAGATACTTGGGCAAGTCCGTCAAGATCATAGTGAGGCCGGGGCTCTTCGAAGTGGAACACTCCTAACTCTTCGAGCTGTTTACCAATCTCGATGCTGGTATGGACCGAGTACGCACCGTTGACATCAACGAGAATGTCGATGTCATCTCCGACGGCATTTCTAACTTCCGTTACTGTATTTATCGTCTGGTCAGTTGGGTCATCTATTTTCCCGGGGACAGCACTGTGTAGTTTGTATGCAGAGTATCCTTTTTCGACGAAGGATACCGCTCGTTTCGCTTCTTCAAGGGGTGTCATGTTCCGTTTCATCGAACTTGCATAAACAGGCATTTGCCCTCTCACCTTGCCCCCGAGCAGTTCGTAGATAGGCAAGCCCATAGCCTTGCCTCGCAGATCCCACATAGCTATATCTAACCCGGCGATTCCTATCCAGATAGCACCTCCAATCTCTAAGGCATTGCCTGCTTGAGCCATATCTCGAAACCTTGACTCGGTTTGAATAGGGTCCTTACCTATAATCGAAGGTGCGAGTACATTTTCTATAACTGACTTAGTAATGGATGGTTGGCGCCGGAAACATTCCCCAATGCCCGTCAAGCCTTCGTCTGTATGTATGAAAACAAACGGATACGATTTTTCTAGAACAAGGCACTCTACAGAGATGATTTTCATCTACCATTCTCCCATGGTTAATTATTGTCTACCGAATTAGCCTACTATACGCCGTTATCTTAGGTCAGTTGGCTAGGTTTTGAAGGGTTTAAGAGACTGTAGTATGTGGGAGGGGTTTTCTCTGCGATGTAACAGCAATGTTTGGTTGTTGAGCACAAAAATTGCTGATAATAGCTAATTAATGTGGGAGTTAAATGAATGTCATACTCTAAAGATAACGCCGGACAGTTCCTTGAGGCTTATATTTTGCACGCTTCAGGAAAGGGGATGGAAGATATATTCGAGGTGCTTAATGATCGTTATCAGGGCCAATCTGCGAGCTTAAGAACAATCGAAGAATGGCTGCAATTGTACGGGACAATACCTGAACACGTGGTTGCTCAGGATAAAGAATTTGAATGGCACGAGTGTGAAGAGTACGGGATACCTTGGGAAGCGTCTAGATTACTGATGAGTCTTTTGGAGGCTTACGAGTATCCTCCAAGTGCCAGAACAGCCAAGTGGATATGGAGAATTAGCTGCGTAGCAGATTGGAGTGGGGCGTCAGATAAATTACTTCAACTTGCGGATATGTACACTAACCATGAACGTGAACTGCTATTTAACGACAAAACCACATTTACATATAAGGACCTGAATACAGAGGTCCATCTCCAATCCAGTGCTCTGCGTGCGACGGAAGAAAGGAGAACAAGTTAATATCATTTTGTATGCCAAGAGCATAACTTTCAGGGACCCGAAACTGGTTCCTATTCAATCCTAAGCCTGCCAATCTAATAGATAGGTTCCTTTCTACTCAGGGTATCGAGGATACACAGTCACAATTTCATTCTACTGCTCGTTTTTGGCGCCATATGGTACTAAACATGTTAGCGGCGTTTCCCGCTCCTATTATTGCCAGTCCCGCACCCACGGTTCCAAAAATAACCGAAATATCCCACGAGAATTTGACTGAAAATATTCCAACAGTAGCTACTAATAGCAATCTTGAAATACTGACAGTTACCGGGATCAGCATTCGACCCGTGCCTTGACTGGCGAAATATAGAGTTTGTCCTCCTCCAAAGAGCCCATAAAAAGGAGCGGCAAAACTGAGGTAAAGGGCACCATATGAATAGGCCTTGGGATTGGTGGTGAACCTTTCAAGCCATAGGCTCGGCTCTGCGGTCGCGATTATTCCTATTATTCCGGTCGCGACAAACGTGGCCGCGAAACCGATCCATGCAATGTTTCTCGCTCTATTATATTTGCCTCCCCCAAAGTTAGCTCCAACAGCTGCAGTTAAAACACCACCTATGCCAAAGGCGATAGGAATTAGCATAATTTCCAATCTACTGCCTAACCCGTAACCTGCGAGCGCCTCAGTTCCGTATCTACCTACTAATCCAGTGACAATGACGATTGTGAAAGCAATTGCGGTACTGTTGAGCAAGCCAACGCCGCCCACTTTCATAATGTCGTTAATGGCCCGTATGTTGAATGAGTACGGCATCAGACGGATACTTACTTTCCCTCGCATTATTGTGGCAAGCATGTAAGCCCCTGCTGTGGCATGGCAAAGCAGCGTGGCGCTAGCAGGGCCCGATATACCTACCGAAGGGAATGGCCCCCAACCTAGGGTTAAAGCGCCCGATAGCATGATCTGCACAAGACTGCTTATGATGAGAATTCTGGAAACTAAGGGTATTTCTCCTATTGCTCTAAGTAAGGCTGAAAGTAGGAAGAACAACCATCCTACAAGTGCTCCGCCGAACAGGATTCGAGAATAAAGGACTGAACCTTCCAGGACCTCTTCCGTAGCACCAAGCAGAGAAAATATAGGTTTGCAGAAAACCCCCAATACCAGGGTATATATGAGTGACATCACTCCAATTATTATCAAACCATGCCATGCCGCTTCTTCAGCTTTGAACCTGTCGCCGCTACCGAGCGCCCTTGCCACAGAAGATGTAATGCCACCTCCAATAGCTCCAGCAGCCATCATTTGCATTAGAGATTGGAATGGAAATACGACTGCTAGACTCGCAAGGGCTGTGGTACCCAGCTGACCTATGAACTTTGCATCCGCAAAAATAATGCAAGTCATTGTTGTTACAGCCACCAAGTTTGGTAGAGCGAGCCTAAACAGCATACTGACGACGGGAGCCTCTAATAGCAATTGCATCTGTGGGGAATGGC
>Ga0187827_10004007_pt1 | contig 18457 bp, 17 predicted proteins | sample ETNtaG_39_FD_167969 | JGI IMG/M metagenome (GOLD analysis project Ga0187827, IMG submission 167969) | Marine microbial and viral communities from oxygen minimum zone, Eastern Pacific Ocean - ETNP2014_SV_150_PacBio MetaG (Illumina Assembly) | ecosystem: Environmental > Aquatic > Marine > Hypoxic... | reverse complement strand
AATTTAATTATCGCGGGGTGGAGCAGCCTGGTAGCTCGCAAGGCTCATAACCTTGAGGTCGGCGGTTCAAATCCGTCCCCCGCAACCAATTAAACTGCGGATAATAATCAAACAGCAAAATAATTTTTATCGTTCTAACGCACTAGTGACGCCAGGAGGTAAAAAATGTATAAGAAAGCGATTAGGTAAATTTACCCTTAGAATTTGTTACGGGAACTTTTACGTAAACATTTCTCTCCCATTTACTAATTTTTTTCCTTGTAGCTTCACATTTTTTTCATCATCTGCAAAAACCTGGCAAGAAACAAGTTTATTTATAATTTTTAAAATTTTTTGGGAATAGACTCTGTAATATTTGCCTCCTGTCTTTCTCATCAAACTTGGATTGGTAGTAAATCCTTTTACCATAGATTTACTATTAAACCTCTTTATTAATTTTATGTCTGCAATGTCACAAAATATTTTAGTCATTTTTATAAATTTTTAATTATATTCTCTGTCATTTTTTTTGCATCCGCAAATAACATCAATGTGTTGTCTCTATAAAATAAGTCGTTATCTATTCCTGCATATCCGGGTGATAAGCTTCTTTTAACAAATAAAACCGATTTACTTTTTTCAACATCTAAAACTGGCATGCCATATATTGGACTTTGAGGATCAGATTTTGCAACTGGATTAGTAACATCATTCGCTCCTATTACATATGCTACATCACAATTGGCAAAATCGTTATTAATTTCCTCTAATTCAAAAACTTCATCATAAGGAACATTAGCTTCAGCCAATAATACATTCATATGGCCAGGCATTCTACCTGCGACTGGATGAATTGCATAAGAAACTTTAACTCCATTTTTCTTTAGGGTATCAACCATTTCTCTTAAAGCATGTTGCGCCTGTGCTACAGCCATACCATAACCTGGAACAATTATAACTGAAGATGCATTTTTCATTAAAAATGCCGCATCATCAGCATTTCCATTTTTTACAGGCTTTTGCTCTTTTGAAGTAGATTTAGAATTTTGATCAGTTGCTCCCCATCCTCCAAGTATAACATTAAAAAAAGATCTATTCATTCCTTTGCACATTATATAAGACAATATTGCTCCTGATGAGCCTACTAAAGCACCTGTAATTATTAGAGCAGAATTTTCTAAAGTAAAACCAATACCGGCAGCTGCCCAGCCAGAATAAGAATTCAGCATTGATATAACTACAGGCATATCAGCACCACCTATTGGTATAATTAATAAAACGCCTAATAAAAAAGATATTTCAATTATTCTCCAAAACATACTTTCTGACTGCGTTTTGCAAAGATAAAAAATTAATACTATAATTGATATACCTAGCAGTAAATTAATGTAATGCTGTCCTTTAAAGGTAATTGGTGAGCCTGACATTATTCCTCGAAGTTTTAAAAAAGCTATTATTGATCCTGAAAAAGTAATTGCTCCTATTGAGGCTCCAAGAGACATTTCAACTAAACTTGCAAGTTTAATATTGCCTACAGTTCCTAAATTAAATGCTTCAGGTTTTAAAAAAGCAGAAATAGCCACAAACACCGCCGCCAATCCAACTAAACTGTGAAAGCCAGCAACAAGTTCTGGCATTGCCGTCATTGGAATTCTGTAAGCAATAAAAGCTCCAATACCTCCTCCTATAAGTAAAAAAATTAATACGTAAATAAACCCTGAATCAAAATTACCAACTGTGAGAAAAGTTACTACAATTGCTATTACCATTCCAGTAATACCAAAATAGTTTCCCTGTCTTGAAGTTTCCGGAGATGAAAGTCCTCTTAAAGCTAATATAAATAATATTCCTGAAATTAAATAAAATACTGCTGATAAATTTTCTGACATAAGTTATTTTTTCTTTTTTTTGTACATCTGCAACATCCTTTGAGTAACTAGAAAACCTCCGAAAATATTTACAGCTGCTAAAATTATTGCAAAAAATCCAAATATATTTGAAGTTTCGAAAATGCTATTTGAAGAACCGGCAAGCGCAGAAATGATTGCTCCAACTATAATTACTGATGATATGGCATTGGTCACTGACATTAGTGGGGTGTGTAAAGAAGGTGTTACACTCCAGACCACATAGTATCCAACAAATATAGATAAAATGAATATGCTTAATCTAAATATAAAGGGGTCTATTTCCATAATTTATTTCATAATAGTTTTTGAAATTATTTCATCTTCTAAATTTATATTAATTTTATTATTTTCTTTATCGTAAAGATTTGAAACAAAATTAAATACATTTTTTGCATAAAGACTTGAGGCAGATACTGGCAGTTTATTAAGAATATTTGATTCTCCTATAATTTTTATTCCATTTTTTTCTACAGTTTTATCTACTTCTGTCAAAGCAGTATTTCCACCTTGTGCTGCAGCCAAATCATAGATTACTGAACCGGGACGCATATTTCTTACCATTTGCTCTTTTAATATAACTGGAGCTTTCTTTCCTGGTATTAAGGCGGTACATATTACTATATCAATTTTTTTTAGGGTTTCAGCCAATAAACCTTCTTGTTTTTTTTTAAACTCGCTTGAAGTTTCTTTTGCATAACCTCCCTCGGTTTCTAAATTTTCTGAATCTTCAACCGTGAGAAATTTACCACCTAAACTTTCAACCTGTTCCTTTGAGGCCATTCTAACATCTGTTGCAAAAACTATTGCACCCATTCTTTTTGCGGTAGCTATAGCTTGTAGACCAGCTACACCTGCGCCTATAACCAAAACCTTTGCTGCGGGAACTGTTCCGGCCGCCGTCATCATCATTGGTATGGCTTTTTCAAAAGTTGCAATAGATTCTACAACTGCTTTGTAACCTGCTAAATTTGCTTGTGATGAAAGTATGTCCATCGACTGTGCCCTAGTTATTCTAGGAAGTAATTCTAAAGAAAAAGAATTAACTTTTTTTTTTGAAAGACTGTCGATCTTATCTTTATTATTATAAGGATTTAAAATTCCAATGATTGTTTGGTTTTCCGTCATTAACGAAAGTTTATCATCAGATAACAATCTTAACTGAATTAGTATATCTGATTTCTTTAATATTTCATTTTCGTCACTAATAATATCTGCGCCTGAATTTATAAATTCATTATCATATATTCCTAAATGAGACCCATAATTCTCTGGCAAATATACTTTTAAACCTAAATTTATATATTTTTTTGTTATTTCTGGGGTTATTGAAATTCTTCTTTCAATTTCTTTGTCTTCATTGATTGAACAAATAATCATTGGGACTTTTACCAGGCTATTTTTGTCTTGCTTTGAATTTTGGATTTTTTTTATTAATTATGTACACTCTTCCTCTTCTTCTCACAAGTTTAGAGTTAAGGTCACGTTTTCTTAAAGACTTTAAAGAACTTGCTATTTTCATAATTTAGTTTTTCCTCTTAATAAACGAAGTGATGTAATCTTTCAAACTTATTTTTCCGAATTTTTTGATAACTTTATTGTTTAATGACATTTTTGTTAATCCTGAAGCATATCTTTCCCCCAATCTCGGTGGTAAATACTTGATTTTACGTTTGAACATCTTTGCCACATCCTTAATTGAATATGATTTTTTATGTGAAATGCTATAGTGAGCACATTTATTTCTGTGCCATGCAAAATAACATGTTTTAACTGTATCCGATATATGGGTGAATCTTCTTGTCTGAGTTCCAGGCTTTACAATAGTAATGGGTTTTTTATTTTTATATTGCTTTTCAAAAATTCCAATAACAGTTGCCATAGATCCGGTGCTGATTTGCCTATTTCCATAAACATTATAAAAATAAATAATTTCATATTTTAAATTAAACCATTTTTTTAAATTTTCTAATAGCTCAAGATTTTTTGATTTAGTAAATGCGTAAGGCGATAAATTTTTATCATTTCCTTTATTGCCTAAACTTGCTGAAGTAGCAGAATAAATAAGTTTAATTTTATTTTCTAAACAAAATTTAAATACCTCTCTACTACCATTAGAATTGGAATCGAAACACTCATTAAACTTTTTAAAACTCTGATATATTCTTGAAAATTCGCCAAAATGGAATATGGAAATTATTTTTTTTTTATACTTTGATAAAATTTTCACTATATTCGTAGTATTGCCTCGTAAGTATTTGATTTTTTCGGAATCAATATGATTTTTAATTGAACCACTAGAATAATTATCTAAACTTAAAATTTTATAATTTGTTTTTTTTATGAAAAATTCTATTAAGTTTGAACCTACAAACCCAGCACCACCTGTTACAACTATATATTTTTTCATCTGGATTAATAGCCTGGCAATGTCCTACTCTTCCATGTCTTAAGACAAAGTACCATCGGCGCAGAAAGGCTTGACTTCCGAGTTCGGAATGGGATCGGGTATTGCCCCTTCGCAATAATCACCAGGCATAGCCTTATACAAACATATTTTTAATATGTAAAGATATCGTGATTTGTAAATTATATTGATTTAAGTTAATAAGGTAAAATTATTTATTATAAATATCGTAAATTATGAAAAAAGTTGCATTAATTACTGGAATTTCTGGTCAAGATGGAGCCTATCTAGCTCAATACCTTATAAAAAAAAAATATAAAGTAATCGGCACAGATAGAAGATCTGCAAGAGGCACAAACTGGAGGCTGGTAAGATTAGGAATCTTAAATAAGATAACTTTTGAAGAAATGGAGTTAGGAGAAACATATGAAATTGAAAGATTATTCAAAAAATATAAATTTAACGAAGTTTATAATCTAGCGGCCCAATCATTTGTTGGAACATCTTTTAGTAGCCCATTAAACACTTCAAATATTAATGGCCTTGGAGTGCTTAGAATATTAGAAACAATTAAATTCATAAATCCAAAAATTAAATTTTACCAAGCATCATCATCGGAAATGTTTGGAGATATTTTAGAAAAAAAACAAAATGAAAAAACACCTTTCAACCCACAAAGTCCGTATGCGGTATCAAAAGTATTTGGCCATAATATTTCAAATAACTATAGAAAATCATATGGTATATTTGCTGTATCTGGAATTTTGTTTAATCATGAATCACCTTTAAGAGGCGAAGAATTCGTAACAAGAAAAATTACTTTAGGTTTAATAAAAATTTTAAATAATGATTTAAAATATTTAGAATTAGGAAATATCTACGCCAAGAGAGATTGGGGTTATGCTAAAGAATATGTTGAAGCAATGTGGAAAATGCTTCAACAAAAAAAACCTGACGATTATGTAGTATCTACTGGAAAAACACACTCAATTAAATTCTTTATTAACTCAGCTGTCAAATATTTAAAAATAAATACAAAGTGGGTGGGCAAAGGTTTAAAAGAAAGATTAATTAATTTGGAGAATAACAAAGTAATCATAAAAATAAATCCAAAACTATTTAGGCCAGCTGAGGTAAATGTTCTTGAAGGAAATTCATCTAAGGCAAAAAGAATTTTAAAATGGAAAGCTAAAACAGATATAAAAAAACTTATTAAAATAATGATTGATGAAGAAATAAAAAATTACAAATCTTATAGTTAAATATAATTAATCAAAAAATTTGTAAATAAAAATACAATATAAAGCGGTTAAAACATCTTTAAATCTAATCTTTTTTCCTTCCTCATACGATCTTCCTTTATAACTTATTGGGACTTCATAGAATATCAATTTTTTTTTAGAAAGTTTTACAGTTAACTCTGGTTCAATTCCAAATGATTTTTCCTTTAGATTAATTTTATTTAAATGTTCTCTCTTTATTAATTTATAGCCCGTTTCCATATCAGACATATTTAAATTAGTGACCAAATTACAAAAAAATGTTAATAATTTATTTGCTATAGAATGGAAAAAAAAATGAAGTCTTACATAATCGCCACCTAAAAATCTTGAGCCATAAACAACATCTGCATTACTTACAACAAAGGGTTTTATTAGCTTAGAGTATTCAGAAGGATCATATTCTAAATCTGCATCTTGAATTAAAATAATATCTCCAGTTGATAACTCAAAACCCTTTTTAAGCGCCGATCCCTTTCCTTCATTTTCTTCTTTAAAAAAATACTTTATCTCCGTGTTTTGTTCTGATAACTCCTTGATTATATTTCTAGAGGAGTCTGTAGATTTATCGTCGATTATTATAATTTCTTTAATCAGCTTTTTTTGTTCCATTACTTTATTTACTATGGATCTTATTGTTCGTTCCTCATTATAACATGGAATAACAATACTTAATTTAATATCTTTCATTTTAAAAAAATAAGTTGTGCAAGTCGATTGAAAAATTTATATGTAAAAAATCTTATTAGTAAAAATAAATTTTTGTTTATTTCTAAGACTTTTATAATTTTGAAATTTTGTTTCATTATACCAGATAAATTACTATTCGATTCGCCTCCAACTCTCATTGTTATTAAAGTTTTGTTCAAATAAAAGGTTTTTAATAAATTTTGTTCCATAAATCTAAACATTAGTTCAAAATCTGCACAAGTTCCAAGGTCTTCTTTAAATAAGCCATATTTTTCATAAATTTCTTTTTTAATAAATAGAGTTGGATGTGGTGGCGACCATCCTAATTTAAAACTACCAAATTTATAATTATTAGATTTCCAAAATCTTTTGGTAGAGTTAATATTATTTTTTCCTACATATCTAAGATCTCCATACAATATATCAATGTTTTTTGACTTAAATATTTTTACTACTTCGCATAATACATTTTCATCTGAATATAAATCATCTGAATTTAATATTGAAATAATATCCCCAGAAACTTTTTTTATACCTTTGTTAAAAGCATTATATATTCCGTTATCTGATTCTGAAAATATTTTAATATCATGTTTAAAATTTTTTATAATTTGAATTGTTTTATCGCTAGAATTATTATCAATTATTATCTGTTCATAATCTGTATAAGTTTGATTTTTAATAGAATTTATATTTGTTGAAATATATTTTTCACTATTAAAGGTTGCCGTAATAATAGAAAATTTCATCAAATTACCTATTTACAAATAAGTATGAATTTATATTCTTAAAATTATATTTTTTTTTTGGAATATTCACACATATTTCTCTAATATCTGCACATTTCCAATTATTAGAATAAACATCATATCCATTAAATGAACCAATTTTAACTTTATTGGAAAAATCATGATATCTATTTGGCAATTTTAATACATCTCCGTATTCTGATTTAGGTAAAACTTTAACAAATATAAATAAAATTAATAAAATTATTGGAGAAAAAATAAAAAAATTTTTATTCTCAAAAAATCTAATATTTAACATTTTAATTAAAACAACAATTAATAAACATGAAAGTGAAATATGTGGACCCCAAAAATATCTAATTTCTGGTATAACTATCAAGCACGTTAAATTAACCGATAAAACAGATAAAATTAATATTTTATATGAATTGGAGATTATAAATTTTTTTATTATTAATAAGTAAATTATAACAATAAAAGAAATTATAAAGATTACACTATTAATTTGATGCATAGCTGTAGTCAAATAATAGTTTTTAAACCAAGGCTTAATCCATTTAAATGTTTCTATTGTTATATGATAATCATTTACAAATTCTAAACTTGGTAGGCTTCTGCAATATCTTTTAGTTTCATCGGCAAAAAATTTTATTGTTGATGCTTCTATTGTCCAATCGGTATTTAAACAAGTAAATGAAAGTGGAAAAAATAAACAACCACTTAATGAAATACTTTTTAAAATCCACAAAATGCCTATTGAAATTAAAAAAATAAATATAAAATTATAATCCTTTAATTTTATAAATTTGTAAAAAATGTAAAAAAATAATAAAACAATAATTCCATATATTGGCATTTGCATTAACAGCAGTGTAGTACTTATCAAAAAAATATTTATTAGATTTGTATCAATGGATTTAAAATTATTATTAATTTCCTTTTCATTAATCTTTAAAAAAAGATAAATTGTTGTAAAGAAAATCAACATATTATAAATATCTTTTTCTGGATTTCCAAAATGGTTTAAAATTACTCCATAATTAAAAGGATGAATCAAACTAAAAAAAAATAAATAAGAAAATGATAAGGAAAGAAAAATTAAACTATAATTGTTTTTTTTTTGGTTAATAATCTCATAAAAAATAAATGAAAATATAATTAAACTTAAATAATATTTATTAGAAAAAAAACTATAATCAAAATTTAATATTCCAATTATGGAATACCAAGGATAATTTACTCCTAATCTAACAGCTAAATTTGATAAACCAAAAGATAATTTGTTTTCGGTTAGCCATTTTACTATTTGTAAATGATAAAGCGGCGAGTCAACATTATTAACTCCATAGTACGCGATAATTGAAAATGCTAAAACAATAAAAAAATATTTAAAAAAAGATATTTTTAATTTTTTATTAAAAATAGATAAAATTGATGCAATTAAACCAATTAAAATAATAATAATAGAAATTTGCTTTAAAGGAATAAATATATGAAAAATTAGTGATAAAAAATAAAGAAAAATTAAGCCATATAAAAAATCCAAATTTGAAATATTATTATTTTTCTTCCCAAATAATAAATTTTTAAATATATATGAATATCCAAAAACTGCAAAAATAATAAAAAAATTAATTATAGTTAAAAATAACATTTAAAATTTTACTCAAAAATATTTAAAAAAAAGATTAATATAATTTTTTGTCAAATTATTTCTTAATAATTTTTTTATTAAAAGTATAGGCTTTATATGTTTCTCTTAATTTTTCATAAACATCGGATTTCGACATCCAGCCGTATTTTTTCGCTAGACTTGTATCTAATAGTTTTCTTTTTACACCATTAAGATCTTTTCTTACATTTTTAATTTTTAATTTTTTTTCTGAAATATTTATTAAAATTTTAGCATATTGATTTATATTTCTTTCAAATCCAGAACCAATATTTATTAAACTTTCATCAGTTTTGTTATTCATAAAATATATTATTGCATCCGCTAGATCATCTACATGCATTAGTTCTCTTTTGGGAGTTCCAGTACCCCAAACTTCCATAAATTTTTTCTTTTTTTTAATTGCTGTGTTAACCTTTCTTATAAGAGCTGGTATAAAGTGAGAATCTTGTAAATTATAATTATCATTTATTCCAAAAACATTTGTGGGCATTAAACAAATATAATTTTTATTATATTGCTCTTTCAATGAGGTGCAATATTTTACACCAGCTATTTTTGCAATTGCATAGGCATCATTAGTTTTTTCTAATGGACCAGAAAGCAAATATTTCTCCTTTATAGGTTGTTTTGATTTTGCTGGATATATACAGCTTGAACCTAAAAAAACTAATCTTTCAACTTTATTTATAAAAGCTCCATAAATTAAGTTATTTTGAATTGTTAAATTTTCATAAATAAAATCAGCTTTTTTATTTTTATTTGCATTTACACCTCCCACTCTAGCTGCACAAATAATCACAGCTTTTGGTTTTATTTTTTTTATAAAGTTTAATACACGTTTTTGATCTAAAAGATTTAAATTTTTTTTACTTGCAACTAATATTTTTTTATAACCATTTTCTTTTAATTTTTTAAGTACTGAAGATCCTACTAAGCCTTTATGTCCTGCAAGAAAAATTTTTTCATTTTTTTTTACGAAGATTTTTTTATAATTTTTCATAAATAGTCAATTTAATAATTATTTATTATTTAATGATAAACTATTATTTTTCATTTTAAAAATAATTAAGTATTTTTGAATAAGTTGTATTTTAGTATTGAATAAATGGCTTTAATGCCATCAATAAAGAAAATTTTTTTTCCTTGATCGTGTGTTCTTCCATAATAATCAATTGGAACCTCTTTAATTTTTATACCTAAACGAGAAACTTTAGCAGTAATTTCTGGACAAAAAGTAAATCCATTCTCGTACAAATCAATACTTTTTAAAATATCTGCCGAAAAAACCTTATAACAAGTATGACAATCACTTAGGCTTTGTTTATTGAGAATGTTTGATAAAAAAGTTAAAAATATATTTGCAATATATCTAATTTTAAAGTCTAGAGTTTTGGGTCTTGTTCTTTTTGCACCTGGCAAAACCCTAGATCCATATACAACTTTTGATTCATCGTTTTTTATTGGTTCGATTAATTTAATATAATTTTCAGGATTATATTCAAGATCAGCATCTTGAATAATAATTATATCTCCAGTTGAAATATCAATTCCTTTTCTGCATGCAAAGCCTTTTCCCATATTCTTTTCATTATTAATTAATTTAGAATATAAAGACTTGCATTCATTTTCTAAAATATTTTTTGTATTATCGGTAGATTTATCATTAACTACAATTATCTCCTTATTAAGTTCTTTAATGCTGTTAACTCTTGTTAAAAGTTCTTTGATATAATCTTCCTCATTATAAACGGGTATTATAATAGATATCAACATCAATATATTTTTTTTTGCTTTGGTATAAAATAAATATTTCTTACGGATAAATAATTTCTCTTAGTAGTTCTGGCAACTTTTTTCGGATCAATTGTTTTAGCAAGTTTTAACATTTTATTTTTTTTTAAATCATAAGCATATGGAATATAATTTTTTAATATTTTTTTAACATTTTTATAATATTCTTTATTATATTCTAATAAAAAAACTGGCTTATATTTATTTATTGTTTTTTTTAAGCCTTTTAAAACAAATTGATCATAGCCCTCAGTGTCAATTTTTATAAAATGAGGTGCAATTTTTAAATTTAAATCATCAAATCTTCTACATTTAATTTTTTTTTTTCTAATAACAATTTTATTTAATAAATTTGGAAAAGTAATTTTAATACTATTGATTAAATATTTCTTATTAAAACTACAAAAATAATGAATACATCTTGATTTATAAAAAGGCATATATAATATCTTTGATGAATTACTATTACCTAGTGCAATATTTTTTACAATAATATTTTTATTTTTTTTACTTATTTTTTTTAGATAACAATTGTATAAATAATGATTGGGCTCAAATGCATAAATAATATTTTTAAATCCTAGTTGCCTGAAACCTAAAGAAGATATTCCCAAATTTGCTCCTATATCTAAAAAAATTTGTTTTTTCTGATTTTTACATAGCAATAACATTCCATAAAAATCTTTTTCATGAGGAAGAAGAAATTTAAAAAATCGTATGTTATTATAAATCAATAAATTAAGTTTATAATTACTTTCTATTAATCTTATAATTTTATACTTAATTGTTTCAAAACTTTTTAAAAACATATAAAAAATTACTATATTTTACTATTATTGGTATAATCAAAATCAATGATCGAAATTTTTCTCTATAGTTTATTATCCTCTATCCACTTATATATATGTGGGTATTTATTTTACTATGTTTTTATTAGCAAAGAAATTGCTATTAAGAATAATATATTTGAATTAGCTTTGTACGGAGCTTTCGTTCTGTGTTTCATTGCTTTATTTCTTAATTTTTTTACAAGTCTCAATAAAACTGTAAATAATGTATTATTATTCCTACCAATAATTATTTTTTTAATTTTTTACTTTAATAAAAAGCTCATAAGAAATGCCATTTTTTATTCTATTCCAATAGCAATATTATTTTTATTAACTGTTTCTTATGACAATACTTACAGACCAGATGCGGGATCTTATCATCTACCATATATTAGTATTTTGAACGAGAACAAAATATTGACTGGTATAAACAATATTCATTATAGGTTTGGCCACACTTCCATTATTCAATATCTTTCTTCAATTTATAATAATAATATTTTTAATGAAAAAGGAATAACGATACCATTATGTTTAATATTTTGTAATTTTATAGGTTATTTTATTTATGAAATATTTAATAAAAAAAATACAAAACTTATAAAAATCTTTATTTTTATCATACTTGTTTTTGTATTATTTAGAGTAAATAGATATAGCAATTTTGGCAATGACGCGCCTGCAAATTTACTATTTTTTTATTTAATTATTGAAAGTTTAAAAGAAAATAACAATTTTTTAAAAATACAAAAAACCATATTTGCATCTATATTTATTTTTTTAAATAAAATTACTCTTTTGTTTGGATTATTAATTCCAATTTATTTTATAAAAAAAAATTTTAAATTAAATAATTTATTTAATAGAGTGAGCATTTTTGGAATAATATTTTTAATATTATATTGCGGAAAAAATATTTTAGTTTCAGGATGTGTAATCTTTCCTATTGAACAATCATGTATTAAAAGTGTTTATTGGTATGATAATGAGAGTAAAAGAGGAAGTAATGCAATTAACACAAGATTGGAAAATGAAGCGTGGACAAAAGGATGGCCAAATCAAATTGGAAGGAAAGAAAATTATAAAAATTATCTATCTAATTTTAATTGGGTAAAAACTTGGAAAAATTCTGAAGCAAAAAGAATAATTAAAAAGTTAACACCTTTTACAATATTTTTATTCTTATTATTTATAATATTACTAGGCCATGAATATAAAAATAAAAATAGATTAAAATTAATCAATCGAGTTAAAATTAACAAAGATTACTACTTCTGTTTAATAATCACATTTCTTGGTTCTTTATTATGGTTTCTAAAATTTCCTGTTTTTAGATATGGTTATGGTTATCTAATTTCCCTTTTAGGTATTTTGATAGCCCTATGTTTTAAAAATTTTAAATTTTTTACTGATGAATTTATATTAAATAAATCAATCAAATATATAATAATTATATTGTTTTTGGGGATTACAATAAAAAATGGAAATAGAATATATTCTAGTTTTAATGAAAATATTGATCCATGGCCCAATATATACTCCGAAGATAAAAAAAATAAAAAAAAAATAAATATTCCAATAACTAAGAATCAGAAAATTATTTTTTATAAGTCTAAACATGGTGAATGCTACTATAGCAAAAGCCCGTGCACACATTTTTATAATGGAAATGATTTTAAAATAGACGATATAAATTTAGAAATTTTTAAAGGTTATAAAATTTATTATTTTGAAAGATAAAAAAAGTTTCTCGGCAATAATAAAATAGATAGTATTTTAATTGATAATAATAAAAATGTTTACATCCTACGTAACTTTCAAAAACTCTTCAAAATTTTAGAGCAAATTAATAAATCAAATAATAACAAAGATAATATATTTATTACAAGTAATACTGTAATTTTTTCTATTTATTTTATATTGATTTTTTTTCTTTTAAAAATAATATTAAATGAAATTAAAATAATTTAATTTTTTATTTTTATGATAAGATCCATAAGTAAAATATATTAATAAACTTAATTGTAAAAATATGAAACTTGAATTCCAATTATTAAAAAAACTTCCTGTTGTACTTAAAGGCCAAACATGCATCATGGATCCAACCAACAAAACAATATACTTCTTGGTCATTAGCTTATTTTTTATTTTATTTGAAAAAAGTTGATGTAGTTTTTTGATATAACTTAAAACGCAAATTAAAAAAGAAATAGTTAAAAATAAGAAACCAAATATTCCTGTCTCGGCTAAGAATTGAAAATAATAATTGTGAGGATGGGTTGAACAAAAACCGATACTAAGTCGTGCTTCTTTTATTTTTTTTTTATAATCACCATCATTTCTCTTGCACATTTCTCTAAAAGTTTTAACTCCAGTCCCAAAAAGTTTATTTTTTGAAAATATTACATAAGCTGAGTTGAATAAACCAATATATTGCGGTAAAAAAATATTTAAATTTTCTCTTTTACTAATTAAATGATCATTTAATTGATTTACATATCGACCGTAGATTACTTTATCTAAATTAATTACCGTAATACAAACTGAAAAAAAAATAATTAACATTAAAATTATTTCTTTTATATTAAATAAAAAAGGTAGAACTAGTAAACAAAATAATATGATTAGAAAAAAAGCCGTTCTTTCTCCACTTAAAAATATTAATGGAATAGCAATAATTATAATAATTATGTTTAAAATTTTTAACTTTTTAAAATTTTTATTCTCGTATGATAGAAAAAAGATTATCGGTAATATTTTAGTTAAGAAGGATCCTAATACCATCTCATCTAAAAACAAGCCTGAAAGTCTATCTGGTCTTAGCTTTTCGAAGCCCAATATATTAATATCAAATATGTATTGATAATAACCATCTAGCACTAATACAAATAAAGCAATTAACAAAGAAATATTAAAATTTTTTAATAAGTTTTTATTTAAATTTAAAACAAGTATTATTGCATATGTAAAAATAATAAATCTTATAAAAGTTACACTTGGTAAAATTGATAGATTTTTATATTCTGAAAATATCGAGATAATTGAAATATATACCCAAAATAAAAACAACAAATATAAAAAAAAATTACTTTTATGAAGATTTCTATTTAAAAAATATATTAAATATAAGTAAATTAGAGAAATTATACTTATGAATGCATCAGTAAAAAGGGGACCAGATATTTGGGCAAAAGGCAATAAACAAAATAAGATAGATGTTAAAACAATAAATCTATCAATATTTTTTTCATTTGTTAAAAGCATAATATGAAACTTTTTGTGTTTTTTATAATAAATATTCTTTTAATAACATGCATACATCATGTCCAACACAAATTCAAAATTTTGCTTGATATAAAACAAACACATAAAATAAATTTCAAAAAAAAAATTGTTCTCTCTGGTGGTTTTTACATATTATTATCCTTAATCATTTCAAAATATTTTTTTAATTTTCAAATAAATGAAGATTTTATTTTGGTATTGTTTTGTTTTTTCTTACTCGGTTTTTTTTCTGATATTAAGCCTAAACTTAGTCCTAAAATAAGATTATCAATACAAATATCGCTTATAATTATGTATTTATATTTTTTTGAAATACAAATCTATAAAACAAATATTTTTTTTATTGATTATTTTATACATAGCTTCATATTTAATCTATTTTTTACAACTTTCTGCGTTGTTGTTTTTTTAAATGGATCTAATTTTATTGACGGAGTTAATACAAATTTAATTGGCTATTATTTAATTATTTTATTAATTATAAGTATCTATTATTCTTTTGAATTTGAATTGATATATGTGATTATATCTTTATTTATTTTCTTATTGTTTAATCTTTTTGGAAAGTGTTTTTTAGGTGACAACGGCGTTTATGTTTTATCAATCTTAATTTCATTTATTATAATAAAATTAATAAATCTTAATTCATTAAATCCAATAATTGCAATTAACTTGTTGTGGTATCCTGCATTTGAAAATCTTTTTACAATTCTTAGAAGATCAATTGTTGGTGTTACTGTTGATATTGCAGACAAAAAACATCTTCATACATTATTATATAAATTTTATAAACGTAAATTTAAAAAAGATTTATTTTCAAATTCTTTATCGGGAATAACTTTAAATATTTATAATTTCATATCTATATTTATAAGTTTTAAATACATGAATAATATGCAAATTCTAGCCAGTGTAATTATACTTAATATAATAATTTACTTAATAGTATATTTTAAATTATTGAAAATCTTATCAAATGAAGAAATATTTAAAAAATAAATAACTGAAACAGATAAAATTATTGATATTAGAAATAAATAAGTATCTGCTGGAGCGTAACCAAAACTGAATAATCTATAAACTATTGAATGTGAAATAAAAGATACAAAATATAAATTATTATCACATAGAAAATATATTTTTCTCTCTACGAAATTAAAAAATATAATTATTAACATAATAGAAATAAATAAAAATGGTAAATTACCAGTATAAAATAAAAAAGATACGAGGCCTGGCAATGTATTCCCTTTCATAAATGTATTTTGAAAATAAAAATTTTTTTTGTTTTCACTTAATCCAAAATTTTTTTCATAAAATGTATTTCCATAAATACTTTTTTTTTCTTCAAAAGCTCTAAAAAATAAATCAAATCCAAGGTTCTCAGATCTTGATACATTTATTAAAGAATCTATGCCTACCCACCTGTTTATTATAATAAAATAACTCATGTGTTTAGCATCTGCGGGGCTAGAAATATTTCCAGGATTTTCTGTGAGTGAAGTTTTATTTAACTGAGAGGTATCAGTTTTTTTTTCCAATTTCTCTTTTTTTGTCTCATCAATTTGAAAATTAAACTTAGATGAGTCAATGTAATTTTGTTCTACTTTAATGTTATCTTTCTCTGAAACGTTATTGCCACTTTTAAATTCCTCATAATTCATTTTTATATTTTTTTTCATGTTGTTAATTATCAATGTTCTTTCTTTATTGGATATGATTATCGAAAAAAAAGAAAAAATTACAAATAGCAGAGCTATAATTGAGTATTTTATGAAATAATTTTTTTGTTTTTCATAGAATATGAACGTATATATAAAAGGTAATCCAAATAAAACCATCGCTCTACTCAGCATTGAAGTGTAAGATATAAATATCTCAAGAAAAACAATTAAAAAAATTAATAATAATTTTTTATTTTTATTTAATGATTCTTTATTCAAAAAATAACAGCTCATACTTACGAAACCAAAAAGTATTAGCCACTTTATAAAACTAATAATTAATAAATTTATTTCATTTTCAAAAAAAATACCTTTTACATAAAGTTTGAAGCGAAAATTTATTAAACCAACATAAAGAAAAGTAAAAGTGAATAGAGATAAAATTAAGTATTTATATTTAAAATAAACTTTTGTAAAAAAATTAATTTTAGGTTTAATTAATTTCTTAGAATAATAAAATTTTTTGTTCGATATATAAGTTGAAAAGATGATAACTAAGCAAATAAATATTATATTTACTAAAACATCATCTATATCTATTTTTATTGGTGGATTCGACATGCCAGAATCAAAAACATATCCATTATTATAAATTAAACTAAAATTATACTTAAACCAATATCCCATAAAAAAATAGAATGCCAAAAAAAAACTAAAAAAAGACGATGTGCTATTTGTAAGATAATAGGTTAGTGTAATTACTAGAAAATTAAATAATAAAAAAATTATTTTAGACCCTTCATAGAAACTAATGCTATAAAATGATAAAACAATAAATATTAATGAAATAAGTTTCCTAAGATTGTCATAATAGCTAATCATACTTTCTAGTATAAACTATATTTGAAGTTATTGCTGAACATAAGTAAGCAATACTAATTCCTTCGATGTTATTAAAATAGTAAACAATAAATATTATAGGAGATATAAGAATGCCAAGAATTATATCTCTTTTAAATATTATATTCTGATTCATAGAATATCTATACAAAGCAGCATGTCTATATCTCAAAGCAATAATCATAATTACAGTACCATAAAGCGATATAAATAATGTATTTACAATAAGTTGATCTAATACATTTTGATTAAAAATTTTAAAATATAATAATAATAAACTTATAATGATTGTTGCCAACAAATAAATTTTTTTTTCATAAAGTTTTAAATAATAATTAAGTTTTTTATCTCTTAATATCGATTGGCCCAAAATATTGTTAAAAAAAGTTCCAGGAAATGAAGCTATAGAAAATATAGCAAAAAACATTCCTGCAACTTCTTTGGAAGTTAATATCAAAATAGAGTATCTCCAAATTATTACTGCACTAGTATTAGTAAACGTAGACAAAAACGAAAAAAAGTTTTTATAAATAAAATTAAACTCTCTAAATGAAAATATTTTATCAATACTAATAAAATACAAATAAAACAACAAATGAAAGATAAAAAAAGCTTTAAATATATTTATAAGTTCAAATTCAGAATAGATATTTATTGGAAGTAAAATTATATAAAATAAAATATTAAATATTATAAAAAGATTTGTTAAAAATTTTAAATTCTCTTTTTCTGAAAAAATTAAATTGATTTCATTAATCCAAGCAATTAAGACCACTAAAATGAGCCAAAAATGAAATTTTTTCTCTATAAAATCAATATTTTCGAATATTATTAAATAGAGAATAAAGATTGAAGAAGACACCAATATCCTAAAAAATATGAAGTTAAAATAATTATTTTCTTTATTTGATGTTAATATTATTGCCCTACTATTTGAGGAAAATATCTGTGTTACGAATAAAAGTGTTCCTTCTACTATTCCTACTTCCGCTGCTATATTTGGTTTGATAAAACCAAACAACACAATAAGATATGGCACAATAAAGGAATTCAAACCATTTGCAATTCCAATATTAAATATGTTTACATAATTTTTTTTGTTTTTATTGAAGGATGTTATTCTGTTTAATAAGATATAATATTTTTCTTTAGTTTTAGGCAAATTATAATATTTTTTAAAAGAATTAATTAATTTTTTTTTATTTTTAATACTGGTATTTGGGAAATTTGTTATTATTTTTAACTTATCTGAAATACTGGATATTTCTGGATTTGAAAAATATAAAAGCTTAGAAATTTC
>Ga0187827_10004005_pt1 | contig 18459 bp, 15 predicted proteins | sample ETNtaG_39_FD_167969 | JGI IMG/M metagenome (GOLD analysis project Ga0187827, IMG submission 167969) | Marine microbial and viral communities from oxygen minimum zone, Eastern Pacific Ocean - ETNP2014_SV_150_PacBio MetaG (Illumina Assembly) | ecosystem: Environmental > Aquatic > Marine > Hypoxic... | reverse complement strand
GAAGCGTCAGTTAATTTTATATTGGGAATATTTCTTGCTGATAACTCAATATTATTTTTGGTTTTTAAATCTACAACAATCAAAGCACTGATAATTCTATTCGTTTTTAAAAATTTGATAAATTGTTTTGTTTTACTAATTTTCTCCTTAATATCTTCAAATATTATTAGATTTTTATCTTTAGTTTTTTGAGATATTGCACTAATTAAACTACTTTTTTTTTCCCCTTTATTTATCTTTCTTACTTTATAAACATTTCCTTTAGGACCGTGCGCTACCCCACCGCCAACAAATAATGGTGCTTTTTTACTTGCGTGTCTTGCGTTTCCAGTGCCTTTCTGTGCATGAATTTTAGCTGTAGAACCAGTTATTTGATTTCTTTGTTTTGTTTTGGCAAGTCTCGGTTTTGAATTTGCAATTTGAGAATAAAGAGCTTGCCCGATTAATTTGTTATTTATATCAGAAGAAAATATTTTTTCTGAAATTTCAAATGCTGTTACTTTACCATTAATGCTAATACTATCTATTTTCATTATTTATTCTCTTTAATATCTTTTTTTTCTACTTTCTTTACTACTTCTTCTTTTTGATGCTCAACTTTTGTAGCTACTTTTTCTTTTGTAACATTCATTTTTATTGGATTATTACCTTGATTCTCGGTTATTTTATTTTTTTCTAATATTGTTTTTTTATTTATTTTCTTAACCGAATTCTTTAAGAATACTAATGTGTTTTTTGATCCTGGAATAGAACCTTTTAAGTATATTAAATCATTGTTCAAATCTGATTTAATTATCTCCAGGTTCAACATTGTTCTAATTTTATCTCCCATGTGTCCAGGCATCTTTTTTCCTTTAAATACTTTTCCTGGGTCTTGACGTTGTCCAGTTGAACCACCTGACCGATGTGATACTGAAACTCCATGTGATGCTCTTAAACCTGAAAAATTATGCCTTTTCATTACTCCTGCAAATCCTTTGCCAATGGTTTTTGATGTAACATCAACGAATTTAACATCTTTAAAAATTTCTAATCCAATTTCATTTCCTTCTTTAAAATTTGATATATTTTCTACCCTATATTCTTTTAAATATTTTTTAGGTTCTGTAGATTTTTTACTGTAAAAACCCTTCATAGATTTAGTCAATTTGGATGTTTTAATTTTTCCAAACCCCACCTTAATAGCATCATAGCCTCTTTTATCTTTTGTAATTAAGTCTATCACTCTTCCCTTTTCTATTTTTATAACAGTCACTGGAACCGATGTTCCTATGGGAAAAAATTCCCTGCTCATTCCAATTTTTGTTCCTATCAAACCAATATTTGTCATTTGTTACTTTATATCTTTATTTCAACATCCACTCCTGAAGCCAAATCCAATTTCATTAATGCTTCAATAGTTTGAGGTGTTGGCTCTTCAATGTCGATCAATCTTTTATGTGTTCTTGTTTCAAATTGTTCTCTACTTTTTTTATCAATATGTGGGGATCTTAGGACAGTATATCTTTCTATTTTTGTTGGTAGAGGAATAGGACCTTTAATATTGGCACCAGTTCTTTTTACTGTATTTACTATATCAAGTGTCGATTGATCCAAAATTTTATTATCGTATGCTCTAAGTTTAATTCTAATATTTTCTTTTTCCATATTTTAAGCCATTTTTTTTGTTACTTCTTCCTGAACATTATGAGGCACTTTTTCATAATGATCAAAAAACATTGAATATTGAGCTCTTCCTTGCGACATTGATCTTAAATTATTTACATAACCAAACATATTTGCAAGAGGTGCCATAGCTGTTATCACTGTTACATTGCCTCTAGATTCAGTGCCCTCAACATGGCCCCTTCGGCTATTTAAATCACCAATGACATCTCCCATATAATCCTCTGGAGTAACAACCTCTACTCTCATAATCGGTTCAAGAAGTTTTAAAGAAGCCCTTGTGCATACTTCTTTAAAACAATATCTTGATGCAATTTCAAAAGCCAAAACACTTGAATCTACATCGTGATGCAAACCATCAACTATGGTTACTTTATAATCAATAATTGGAAATCCAGCCAAAATTCCAGAATCTGAAACACTCTCTATTCCTTTTTCCACTCCTGGTATAAATTCTTTTGGAATAGATCCACCTTTAATCTTGTTTTCAACCTCTCTACCTTTTCCTGATTCCAGTGGTTCTATTGCAAGTTTAACTCTTGCGAATTGTCCTGCACCACCGCTTTGTTTTTTGTGAATGTAATCAAATTCGGCATTTCTCAGAATTGTTTCTCTATAGGCTACTTGTGGTGCACCAATATTTGCCTCTACTTTAAATTCTCTTTTCATTCGATCAACTATAATATCTAAATGCAATTCGCCCATACCTTTTATTATTGTTTGACCAGATTCTTCATCAGATGACACTCTGAAAGATGGATCTTCCCTTGCCAATCTTCCTAAAGCTTCACCCATCTTTTCCTGGTCTGCATTAGTTTTTGGTTCAACTGCAATCTCAAGAACTGGATCTGGAAATTCCATAGGTTCTAGTACAATTGGATTATCTTCGTCAGACAAAGTGTGTCCCGTCATTGTATATTTTAATCCCGCTAATGCCACAATATCACCAGTATTAACTTCTTTTACATCTTCTCTATTGTTAGCGTGCATAAGCAACATCCTACCAACTCTCTCCACCTTGTCTTTGGTAGCATTATAAATTCCAGTGCCTGATTTTAGTGTGCCCGAATATATTCTTATAAAAGTTAGAGTTCCCACATATGGATCAGTTGCAACCTTAAATGCTAGAGCTGATAACGGTTCTTTGTCATCAAATTTTCTTACAATTTTATCTTTTGAATTAGGTTTTGTACCATTAATTGAGCCTATGTCTTTAGGACTTGGTAAAAAATCTACCACAGCATCCAATAATGGTTGTACTCCTTTATTTTTAAATGCTGAACCAGTTAATACTGGTACAAAATCAAATTTTAAACCACCTTTTCTAATACAGGATATTAAATCAGACTCTGATATTTCCTTTCCATTTAGATAATCGTCCATCAATTTTTCATCTTGCTCTACGGCTGTTTCCATTAATTCTTTCCTATATTTTTTTGCCAGTTCCTGTAGCTCATTTGGTATTTCTACATATTCAAATTCTGCTCCTAGTTTTTCTTCTTTCCATAAAACTGCTTTCATTTTAACTAAATCAACCACGCCTTTGAATGAAGACTCTATTCCCACTGGTATTTGCATAACCAATGGTTTTGATCCAAGACGATCTTTTATCATTTCAACGCATCTAAAATAATCTGCTCCGGTTCGATCAAGCTTATTTACAAAACAAATCCGTGGAACCTTATATTTATCTGCCTGTCTCCAGACTTGTTCTGATTGAGGTTCTACCCCAGCAACGCCATCGAATACAGCAACAGCGCCATCTAATACTTTTAAAGATCTTTCTACTTCAATCGTAAAATCAATATGTCCGGGAGTATCAATAATATTAATTCTGTGATCTCTCCAATAACAAGTTGTAGCCGCTGAAGTAATTGTAATACCTCTTTCTTGTTCCTGTTCCATCCAATCCATTGTTGCAGCACCATCATGAACTTCGCCGATTTTATGACTCTTGCCCGTATAATATAAGATTCTTTCTGTTGTGGTTGTCTTCCCAGCATCAATATGTGCCATGATTCCAATATTTCTATATTTATCTAAAGTGTGCGTTCTAGCCATGATTAATTACCATCTAAAATGTGCAAAGGCTTTATTTGACTCGGCCATTCTATGCATATCTTCTTTTTTTTTTATCGCCGAACCCTTACCCTGATATGCTTCATAAAGTTCGAAACAAATTTTATCGGACATATTTCTATCTTTCCTTTTTTTAGAAGCGCTAACCAACCATCGAATTGCCAAAGCCTTAGATCTTTTTTGTTTGACTTCGACAGGAACTTGATAGGTTGCTCCACCAACTCTTCTTGATCTTACTTCAATAGTAGGTTTAATATTATTTATTGCTGTATCTAAAATTTTAATTGGTTCTTCTTTTGCTTTTGATTGCAATTTGTCTAAAGCATCATAAACAATTTTTTCAGCAATTGTTTTTTTTCCATCGTACATTATTGAATTCATTAATTTTAATATTAGATCAGATTTATATTTTGCATCTTTCAAAAAAATTCTTTTAGGTGCTTTTTTTTTTCTAGACATAAATTATATTATTTCGGTCTCTTTGCTCCATACTTTGATCTTTGTTGTTTGCGATTTGTAACTCCCTGTGTGTCTAGATTTCCTCTTAATATATGATATCTAACTCCCGGCAAATCTTTAACTCGGCCACCTCTAATTAATACAACGGAATGCTCTTGCAAATTATGTCCTTCTCCTGGAATATAACAAGTTACCTCATGTCCATTGGATAATCTTACTCTCGCAACTTTTCTTAATGCTGAATTAGGTTTTTTGGGTGTTGTTGTATATACTTTGATACATACACCTTTTTTTTGTGGCGAACGTTCTAATGCGGGAACTTTGTTTCTGTATTTTGCTTTGATCCTCGATCTTTTCGTTAATTGATTAATTGTTGGCATAATTTAATATAATTTTTGGAAGAAAAGTATGAATAGACCAACACCTTGTGGCAGCGTTTAAGGCTAATCAACCTTACTTCCAACCATAAAATTTCGGGTAAAGTACTAACTGAATACTAAATTGTCAATATTTATTAACAAAAAACCAAACTATTATTTAGCGCTTATTGGCTGTTCATCAACTTTTTCTGCTATTTTTTCAGAAAGATATTTTTTATCTTTTTCTTTAGCTAGATAATTCCATTTATTTTTAATTGTACCTGTTCCAGCTGGTACCAATCGACCTACTATTACATTTTCCTTTAAACCTTTTAATTTATCTACTTTACCTTTTATTGCTGCATCAGTTAAAACTCTTGTAGTTTCTTGGAACGATGCCGCAGAAATAAATGAATTTGTCTGCAAAGAAGCTTTGGTTATACCCATGAGAATTCTTTCTACGATGGCCGGTTTTTTTCCATTTATTAATAAATTTTTGTTCTCTTCTTCTAATTCATTTTTATCAATTATCTCTCCTGTTAAATATTTTGAATCTCCAGGATTTTTAATTTCGACTTTTTTCATCATTTGTCTTACAATTACTTCGATGTGTTTATCGTTAATAACTACACCTTGTAATCGATAAACTTCTTGAACTTCATTTACAAAATAATCTGTCAATTGCTCAACACCTAAAATTTTTAAAATATCGTGTGGTGCTGGGCTACCATCAAGTAAATATTCACCCTTTTTAATATTTTCTCCTTCGTTGAAATTAATGTGTTTTCCTTTGGGAATTAAATAATTTGAAACCTCTCCATCTTTATCTTTTGATTGAATTGATACCTTTAATTTACCTCTCACTTCATTGCCAAACATTACCTTGCCATCATTTTCAGCAATAATTGCACTTTCTTTAGGCTTCCTTGCCTCAAATAATTCTGCTACCCTAGGCAGACCTCCAGTAATATCTTTCGTTTTCGAAGTTTCTTTTGGCAATCTTGCAATTACGTCACCAGCTAATATTTGTTGGCCATCTTTAACTGATAAAATTGAATCTGGAACCAAATAATATCTGGCTTCATTCTCATCTGCTTTTTTAATTACGTTGCCCTTTTCATCCCTTAGAGTAATCCTAGGTTTCAAATCTGTATTCTTAGATTGTGATCTCCAATCAACAACTGATTTTGATGAAATTCCAGTAGCATCATCAACGGTTTCGGCTAAAGATAGACCATCTATTAAGTCAACGTAGTTAGCTATGCCGCTTTTTTCAGCTATCACTGGCATTGTATAAGGATCCCATTCGCAAATTTTAAATCCCTTTTTAATTGTTTCGCCATTTTGATAGAAAAGTTTTGCTCCATAAGGTATTTTATAAAGTGCTATTTGTTGTCCATTATCATCTTCTAATACTAACTGAGTATTTCTTCCCATGACAACCTGGTTTTTCTTTGAATCTTCTAATAAATTTTTATTAATTATTTTTAAAATACCATCTGTTTTAGCAACAACTTGAGATTCTTGTTTAATTTGAGCTGTTCCACCTACGTGAAATGTTCTCATAGTTAACTGCGTTCCGGGTTCACCGATTGATTGTGCGGCTATCATCCCAATTGCCTCACCCAAAGTTACCAATATACCTCTTGAAAGATCTCTTCCATAGCAAGTAGCACATATTCCATCCTTAGATTCACATGTAACTACAGAAAAAACTTTAATTGATTTCACTCCAGCTGAATCAATTTTTTCACAACCTTCTTCGTTTATCATTTCTTTTTTCTTAATCAAAATTTCGCCATTAAGTGGATTTTTGATATCTTCTGCAGACGTTCTGCCCAATGCTCGTTCAGATAAACTTACTAAAATATTGCCCCCTTCGATAATTTCCGAAAGAACAATACTTTTATTGGTTCCACAATAATGTATCCTAACTGAGAGATCTTGAGCTACATCGCAAAGTCTTCTTGTTAAATATCCTGAATTTGCTGTTTTAAGTGCAGTATCTGCCAAACCTTTTCTAGCACCATGAGTGGAATTAAAATATTCAAGAGCAGTTAATCCTTCTTTAAAATTTGAAACAATTGGTGTCTCAATAATTTCTCCTGAGGGTTTTGCAATTAGTCCACGCATACCAGCCAATTGTTTCATTTGAGCGGCCGAACCCCTTGCCCCAGAGTCTGCCATCATAAATACTGAGTTTAAATTATTAGATTTGTTACCTGATTCATTTTGTGTGGTGGAAGAAATTTCCTTCATCATCTCTGCTGCCACTAGATCGGTACATTTTGACCAAGCATCAACTACCTTATTGTACTTTTCTCCTCTTGTTATTAATCCTTCAGCATATTGGTTTTCATATTCTTCGATCATTTTTTTGGTATTATTTACTAAGGTTTGTTTTTTTTCAGGAATAATTAAATCATCTTTTCCAAATGATATACCGGACATAAATGCATATTTAAAACCAAGTTCCTTTATTTTATCACAAAAAATTACCGTACTTTTTTGCCCACAGAATCTGAAAACCAAATCAATAATTTCAGAGACTTGTTTTTTTGCTAGTATTCTATTAATTAGTGAAAATTTAATGTTTGGATTTTTCGGTAAGATGCTAGCTAATAAAAATCTTCCAGCTGTACTCGTATGTTTTTCGAATACAATATTACCCTTTTTATCAATCGTTTCTATTCTTGAAATTATTCTAGAATGAACATTTATTGCATCACATTCCAAAGATTGTTCAATTTCAGAAGAATCTACAAAATAGCCCTCTATTTTATCAGTATTGATCGGTTTCTGAGATAAATAATATATTCCTAAAATCATATCTTGGCTCGGCACAATAATTGGCTTTCCATTAGATGGACTTAGAATGTTATTAGTAGACATCATTAAAATTCTTGCTTCAAGTTGAGCCTCTATGCTTAATGGAATATGAACTGCCATCTGATCGCCATCGAAATCTGCGTTAAATGCAGAACATACAAGTGGATGCAATTCAATTGCATTCCCTTCAATTAATTTGGCCTCGAAAGCCTGGATTCCTAGTCTATGTAACGTTGGAGCTCTATTTAATAAAATTGGATGTTCTCTAATAATGTGTTCTAAGGCATCCCACACTTCATCTTTTTCTTTTTCAACTAATTTTTTAGCTTGTTTTATTGTTGTAGAGAGACCCATTTTATCCAACCTTGCATATAAAAAGGGTTTAAATAATTCTAGTGCCATTTTTTTTGGTAATCCACATTGGTGAAGTTTTAATTCTGGGCCAACTACAATCACTGACCTTCCAGAATAATCCACTCTTTTTCCTAACAAATTTTGTCTAAATCTACCATATTTGCCCTTTAGCATTTCTGACAAAGATTTTAATGGTCTTTTTCCTGTTCCAGTTATAACCCTGCCTCTTCGCCCATTGTCAAATAATGCGTCAACTGATTCTTGTAGCATTCTTTTTTCGTTTCTTATTATTATGTCTGGAGATTTTAGATCTATAAGCCTTTTTAATCTGTTATTTCTATTTATAACCCTTCTATATAAATCATTTAAATCAGATGTAGCGAATCTACCACCATCTAATGGAACCAAAGGTCTTAATTCAGGGGGGATTACAGATATGGTTGTTAATACCATCCATTCCGGTTTAGATTCGGATTCTATAAAATTGTCTATTAACTTTAATCTTTTAATTGCTCGTTCCTCAGCAACTTTTGACTTTAATTGCTTTACTTGTTCCGAAAGTTTTTCTCTTTCATCTTTTAAATTTAGAGACCTGAGAATTTCTAATATTGCCTCAGCTCCTATGCCAGCTGTAAAAGCATCTTCACCAAATTTATTTTGATTATCTGTCAGCTCATCCTCGGTCAATAACTGATTTTTTTTAAGTGTTGTTAATCCTGGTTCAATGACAATAAAACTTTCAAAATATAATATCTTTTCTACTTCTTTTAATTTCATGTCAATTGCTAGAGAAATTCTACTTGGTAAAGATTTTAAAAACCAAATATGAGCAACTGGTGTGGCTAAATTAATATGACCCATTCTTTCTCGTCTTACGTTAGATTTTGTGACTTCTACTCCGCATTTTTCACAAATGATTCCTCTAAATTTCATTCTTTTATATTTGCCACACAAACATTCATAGTCTTTAATTGGTCCAAATATTCTGCAACAAAATAAACCATCTTTTTCGGGTTTAAATGTTCTGTAATTAATCGTCTCAGGTTTTTTAATTTCTCCAAAAGACCAGGATTTAATTTTTTCAGGACTAGCCAAGCTAATTCTAATACTAGAAAAACTCTCTTCTATAGGAGGCTTGTTCTTAAATAAATCCGTCAACTCTTTTTTCATAATTTATTTTAATTCAATATTTAATCCTAGTGACTTAATTTCTTTTGTAAGTACATTGAAAGATTCGGGGACACCTGATTGAAAATTCTCCTCCCCTTTTACTATCGTTTCATATATTTTAACTCTTCCAGCTACATCGTCAGATTTAACTGTTAATATTTCTTGCAAGGTATAAGAAGCACCATATGCTTCTAAAGCCCAAACTTCCATTTCTCCAAATCTTTGACCTCCAAGTTGAGCTTTTCCTCCTAAGGGTTGTTGAGTTACTAAACTATATGGTCCTGTTGATCGAGCGTGTATTTTATCTTCCACAAGATGATGCAATTTTAGCATATAAATAGTGCCCACAGTTACAGGCCTTTCAAATTTTTTCCCTGTTCTTCCATCCCATAACATTGTTTGCCCAGATGTGGGTAAATTAGCTAGCTTAAGCATATCGGATACATTTTTTTCCTTAGCTCCGTCAAATACTGGAGTGGATATCGGAACTCCTTTAGTTAAATTTTCACAAAGATCATTAAACTCAATTGATGATAAATTTTTAATAGCTATATCGTAAAAATCTTTTCCATAAATTGATTTAAATAAGGAAATAACGTCATCTCTGTTGTTAGTTTTATTTCTATTTTTATTAATTAGTTTTTTTAAATTTTCCCCTAATTCAGAACAGCTCCAACCAATATGGGTTTCTAAAATTTGCCCAACATTCATTCTACTTGGAACTCCTAGGGGATTCAGAACTATATCTACAGGTTTACCGTTTTCCATATAAGGCATATCTTCAACTGGAACTATCTTACTAATGACTCCTTTGTTCCCGTGTCTTCCTGACATTTTGTCGCCAGGTCTCAGACGCCTCTTTACTGCCACAAAAACCTTTACCATTTTCATAACGCTTGGCAATAATTCATCTCCTTGTCTAATTTTTTCTACTTTATCCTCAAATCTTTCTTTAATATCCATTTTAACTTTTTTATATTGTTCTATTAACGTTAGAAGACTATCATTTTTGGAATTATCTTTTAGTGATAATTTAAATAAATCACTTAAATTCATTTGTTCTATATTTTTTTCTTCAATTTTTTCGTTTGCTTTAAAGTTTTGAAATTGCTCTTTTAAGGCTGAATCCTTTATTATTTGTATAGCTCTTTGTATAGTATTTCTTTCTAAGATCTCTTCTTCAACTACTTTATCTTCTTGAACCATCTCTATTTCATTTCTTTCAATTGCTATAGATCTTTCATCTTTTTCTACGCCGTGCCTATTAAAAACCTTGACATCTACAACAACTCCTTCGCTTCCCAATGGTAAGCGTAAAGATGTATCTATAACGTCAATTGCTTTTTCACCAAATATAGATCTTAAAAGTTTTTCTTCTGGTCCTGTTGGAGTATCTCCTTTTGGTGTAACCTTTCCTGCTAAAATATCGTGAGGCTTAACTTCAGCTCCAATATAAACGACCCCGGACTCATCTAAATTTTTTAATACTTCCTCACTTACATTTGGAATATCTCTCGTTATTTCTTCAGTTCCTAATTTTGTGTCTCTTGCCATTAACTCATATTCTTCAATATGAATTGATGTAAAGACATCATCAGTCACACATCTTTCAGAAATTAGAATTGAATCTTCAAAATTATATCCAAGCCAAGGCATAAATGCCACGGCAACATTTCTTCCTAATGCAAGCTCTCCCAATTTCGTAGATGGACCGTCCGCAATTATATCTCCTTTGGAAACCAAATCACCGACTCTGACTAATGGTTTTTGATTAATGCAGGTATTTTGGTTTGATCTTTGAAATTTTAATAAGTTGTAGATATCAACTCCTGACTTACTTAGATCTTTTTCGGAGGTAACTTTTACAACTATTCTTTTTCCATCGATTTTATCAACCACACCACTTCTTCTTGCAACAATTGTCACACCTGAATCAAGAGCAACATCTTTCTCAATGCCTGTACCAACTAAGGGAGCCTCCGGTTTAAGTAAAGGTACTGCTTGTCTCATCATATTTGAACCCATCAAAGCTCTGTTTGCGTCGTCATTTTCTAAGAAAGGAATCAAGGATGCGGCAACAGATACAAGTTGCTTTGGTGATACATCTATATAATCAATATTTTCTGGTTTAGACAAAATAAAATTTAGAGATTTTCTACAGGACACTAGATCTTCCAAGAAATTTCCATGATTATCAATCGGAGAGTTTGCTTGAGCTATGGTATATTTTGATTCATCCATAGCTGATAAATAATCTATTTTGTCGAGAACTTTAGCATCAACAACCTTTTTATATGGACTTTCAATAAAGCCATATTTATTAATCCTTGAATATGTTGATAAACTACTAATCAATCCAATATTTGGTCCCTCGGGTGTTTCGATAGGACAAATTCTTCCGTAATGTGTTGGGTGGACATCTCTTACTTCAAAACCTGCTCTCTCTCTTGTTAATCCTCCTGGACCAAGTGCTGAAACCCGTCTCTTATGAGTTATTTCAGATAATGGATTAGTTTGATCCATGAATTGCGAAAGTTGAGAAGTTCCAAAAAAATCTTTTAAAGCTAACGTTAATGGTTTTGCATTAATGAGATCTTGTGGCATCGCTGACTCAATATCTAGAATAGACATTTTTTCTTTGATTGCTCTTTCCATTCTATATATTCCAAGACGTGATTGATTTTCAACTAATTCTCCCACAGATCTAACTCGTCTGTTACCCAAATGATCAATATCATCAACCTCATTTTTACCATCACGGAGATCTAACATAAGTTTAATAACTGAAACAATATCTTCGTTCCTAAGTATAGTTATTTTATCTGAACAATTTAAATTTAATCTTGAATTGATTTTTACTCTTCCTACATCAGACAAATCATAACGTTCTGATCCAAAAAATAAATTTTGAAAAATTTGACTTGCAATCTCATAAGTAGGAGGCTCTCCTGGTCTTAAAATTTTGTAAATATCGGTAATTGCATCTTCTTTTGTATTATTTTTATCTGCCAGTATAGTTTTAAGTAAATAAGGTCCTTTGTTAATGGTGTTAGTATTGGAAATTTGGATTGTTTTTATGTTATTTTCTATAATTTTAGCTAAAATCTCTTCAGTGATTTCTGTTCCTACGGAAATATTTTCATCAGAATTCAAATTTATATCGTAATGCAAAAATCTTCCACATATTGCATCGTTTGAAACATAAATGTCTTTTAATCCATTGTTATAAAGTTTTTGTGCTTGTGGCAAATTAGTTCTAGATCCTAATTTAACAACTATCTTATTAGTTTTTGCATCAATTATTTCTTCTGAAATTTTTTTAAATTTATAGTTTTCTGGATTAAATATTGTTTTCCATTTATTTAATTTAGAATTGTATTCAAATTTTTCACTTTCATAGAACAAATTCGCCATTTCTTTTTTATTATAATTCAATGCTAGCAGCAATGTTGATATAAGTAATTTTCTTTTTCTATCTATTCTAAAATACAATAAATCCTTTATGTCATATTCAAAATCTAACCAAGATCCTCTATTTGGAATTACCCTACAATTAAATAATAATTTCCCACTAGAGTGTGTTTTTCCCTTATCATGATCAAAGAAAACTCCAGGGCTTCTGTGCATTTGATTAACGACGACCCTTTGTACTCCATTAACTATAAATGTTCCACTAGGTGTCATCATTGGGATTTCTCCCATATAAACTTCTTGCTCTTTAGCGGACAATATTTCTTTTGTATTATTTTCTTGATCAATTTCGTAAATTACTAGTCTTAAAGTAGGTTTTAAAGCTGCTGAATAAGTTAAATCCCTCTGAATACATTCTTCTACACCGTATTTTGGTTTTTCCAATCGATAAGAAACATACTCTAATGTCGCTTTTTCTGCTAAATCTTCTATGGGAAATATATCTTTAAAAACTCTAGCTAGACCTTTTTGTACAAAGTTTTTAGAATCTTTGTCGTCTAAATTTAAAAATTCATTATAGGAATTTTTTTGAACCTCGATTAAATTTGGAATTGATAAAGTTTCTTTTAACTTTCCAAAATTTTTCCTGATATTCTTTTTCTCAGTAAACGATAGCTGCATTTATTGAATCTGATTTCTAAAAATCAGATTTAAAAATTTTGTTATTTTAATTCTACTTTAGCACCAGCGGCTTCTAATTTTTTCTTAATTTCTTCCGCTTCTTTCTTATTAACACCTGACTTTACTTCTTTGGGTGCTCCTTCCACTAAATCTTTAGCTTCTTTTAAACCTAATGTTGTAAATGTTCTAATTTCTTTTATTACGTTAATTTTTTTATCACCAGCTGAAATAAGCATAATTGCAAATTCACTTTGCTCATCCTCTATCGCTGCCGCACCACCCGAAATAGGTGCAGTGACAGCAGTTGTTGCCGCAGTCACTCCCCACTTTTCTTCTAATTGCTTTGAAAGTTCGGCTGCCTCTACAACTGTTAATTTTGATAAATCTTCGATAATCTTATTCAAATCGGCCATAAATTTTCTAAGTTGATTGTTTGCTTTTTTCGAGCGCCAAAATAGCAATTTTTGAGCCTGGTGCAAGTAAAATACTCAATATTTTTTTTGCGGGAGATTGCAAAATACAAGCAATTTTAGCTCTAGCTTCGTTTAAAGTTGGTAGAGTGGCTATTTTCAATACATCTTCTAGTTTAAGAACCTCTTCACCCATTAAACCACCAAGAATCTTTAAGTTTCGATTGTCTTTTGAAAATTTCGTCAATATCTTTGCCGAAGAAATTGCATCCTGAGATAATGCAACTGCAGTTGGTCCAGCAAACATATCAGCAATATCTTTACATTTTGTATCTTTTAAAGCTAATTTTGTAATTCTATTTTTGGTAATTTTGAACATTATACCATGTTTTCTCATTTCAGCTCGCAAGAGATCTAATTGATTAACGGTTAAACCTTGATAGTGAGTTACTAATACTGAATCACTTGCTTCAAAAAATTTTTTCATCTCGCTGATATAATTCTTTTTTTGCTCTTTGTTCATCATAAAATCAAATATTCTTGTTCAGTTTAAGTTTGTAAGATATTCCCATTGTAGAAGTAAGAAATGCACTTTTAACAAAATTACCTTTTATTCCAGAAGGTTTTTCTTTAGAGATAACATCAAGAACAGCATTAAAATTCTTGATTAAGTTTTCATCCGAAACACTTTTATTTCCTATAGATAAAGCAATATTTCCATCCTTATCATTTTTTATTTCAAGTTGACCAGATTTTATATCTTTCACAGATTTAATAATTTCATTTGTAACAGTTCCAAGTTTTGGGTTTGGCATTAATCCTTTTGGACCTAAAATTTTTCCAAGCTTACCTAATTTACTCATCATTTTAGGTGTTGATACAAGTTTTTCAAAATTGATTTTTCCAGCAGAAATATCATTGATCAAATCATCAGAACCAATAATGTCAGCAGCGCTTTTTTTTGCTTCCTCTAGTTTTTCATCTTCGCAAATAACCGCAACTCTGATTTTTTTATTTTTTGCAACCGGTAAATTAAGAACGGTCCTTATATTTGCTTCGCTTTTTTTTTGTTTTAAATTAAGTCGGAAATGAACGTCAACTGATTCATTGAATTTTGCAGTACAATTTTTTTTAACAATTTTTAGCAAATTTTCAATCTTATCATCTTTTAAGATTCTAGTTTCTTGGGGTAGTGCTTTATATCTTTTAGAGATCATTAAATTTATTCCTTAACTTCAATACCCATAGAACGTGCAGAACCACATATAATTTTAGTAGCTTCTTTTAAGTCTATGGCATTAAGATCTTTCATTTTCTCTTTGGCTATTTGTTCCGCTTGCTTCATCGTTATTGAGCCTGTAATAATTCTACCCGGCTCTTTAGATCCGCTCTTCAACCTTGCAGCTTGTTTAATAAAGTGAGAAGCTGGTGGTGATTTGATGATAAAGTCAAATTTTTTATCTTTGTAAACAGTTATGACAACTGGCACAGGATTGCCCATAAAATTTTTTGTTTTCTCATTAAATGCCTTACAAAATTCCATAATATTAATTCCTCTTTGTCCAAGTGCTGGCCCAACTGGTGGAGCAGGATTAGCTTGCCCTCCTTTGATTTGAAGTTTCACATATTCTTTAATTTCTTTTTTTGCCATTACTGTACTTTTTCAACCTGATTAAATTCTAGCTCTACAGGTGTTGGTCTGCCAAAAATCATAACCGAAACCTTAAGTCTTGACTTTTCCTCGTCAGTCTCTTCAACAAGACCATTGAATGACGCAAACGGACCATCAATAACCTGAACCTTTTCACCAATATTATAGCTGATAAAAGATTTTGTTTGAACTACTCCATCTTTAATTTGCCCTTTAATTTTTTCTATTTCTTTTTCAGAAACAGGAAATGGATGTCCTTTTTGACCTAAAAAACCACTCACTTTTTTTATATTCTTTATTAAATGATATAACTGATTATCCATATCCATTTTAACCAAAACATATCCAGGAAAATATTTTTTATTCCTTTGGACTCGTTTACCTCTTCTAACCTCAGTTACTTCATGCGTGGGTACAAGTACCTCGTCAATCCTATCCTCTAATTTTGCTTTTATGGCTTCTTTTTTAATTGCCTCTGCAACCTTCTTTTCAAAGCTAGAATATGACTGAACGATATACCAATTTTTCATAATTTAAAAACTTATGGTTAATATAAAATTCAAAAAAAATTTGAGTATTTGGTCTAAAATTAAAAAAAATATTGCAGCAACAATAGCTAACAAAACAACCATTACTGCACCTGTTAAGGTTTCTTTTCCTGTTGGCCAAGATACTCTAAAAGCTTCATTCTTAACTCCTTGAATAAATTTAAATGGATTAATCATACTATTTTCCTAATTTGGCAGGAGCGGAGGGGATCGAACCCCCAACCTCCGGTTTTGGAGACCGGCGCTCTACCAATTGAGCTACGCTCCTAAAGAGCTTTACTCTAAAATTTTAGTTACCACACCAGCTCCAACGGTTTTTCCACCCTCACGGATTGCAAAATTCAATTTTTCATTCATTGCAATTGGTGTAATTAATTTAACTGTAAATGTTGCATCATCACCAGGCATTATCATTTCAGTGCCTTTCGCAAGCTCAACCTCCCCTGTAACATCGGTTGTTCTGAAATAAAACTGTGGTCTATATTTTGAAAAAAATGGAGTGTGTCTTCCGCCTTCTTCTTTTTTCAAAACATATGCTTGAGCTTCAAATTTAGTGTGTGGAGTTACGGAGCCTGGTTTAGCTAATACCTGTCCTCTTTCAACGTCTTCTCTTTCAACACCCCTTAATAAAGCACCTATATTGTCACCTGCCTCTCCTGTGTCCAAAAGTTTTCTGAACATTTCTACTCCAGTACAAACAGTTTTTTTTGTATCTCTAATTCCAACAATCTCTAATTCCTCCCCAGTTTTAACTACACCTTGTTCAACACGGCCGGTTACAACTGTTCCACGTCCTGATATAGAGAAAACATCTTCAACGGGCATTAAAAAAGGTTTATCTTTTGGTCTTTGAGGTTGTGGAATGTGCTCATCAATAGCTTTCATTAATTCAAGAATTGAATTTTTTCCAGTTGATTCATCCTTTCCTTCAGTTGCAGCTAGCGCAGAACCTTTAATTATAGGAATTTTATCTCCTGGAAATTTATATGATGTTAATAGTTCTCTAATCTCTTCTTCAACCAAGCCAACCAACTCTTGATCTTTAACCTGATCAATTTTATTTAAATAGACAACAATTGCCGGAACACCAACTTGTCTTGCTAATAATATGTGCTCCCTTGTCTGTGGCATTGGTCCATCGGTAGCACTAACAACTAAGATCGCTCCATCCATTTGAGCTGCACCAGTAATCATATTTTTTACATAATCAGCATGTCCTGGGCAATCTACATGGGCATAATGTCTCTTATCTGTTTCATATTCTACATGAGCAGTAGCTATTGTTATTCCTCTCTCTTTTTCTTCTGGAGCTTTATCAATTTGGTCATACGCAATAAATTCTGCACCACCTTTTTCTGATAAAACTTTTGTTATAGCTGCAGTTAATGTAGTTTTTCCATGATCCACATGCCCAATTGTACCTACATTTGCATGCGGTTTCGTTCTTTCAAATTTCTTTTTTTCTGCCATTTTAAATACCTCAATAATTCATGTCTTTTTTTTATATCTAATCTGGAGCGGGTGAAGGGAATTGAACCCTCACGACCAGCTTGGAAGGCTGGTGTTCTACCATTGAACTACACCCGCATCATTTCCAAACGTATCACACTCACTCGTTGTATTAAACTTTCTTGAATGGTGGAGGGGGAAGGATTCGAACCTTCGAAGACCGAAGTCAACGGGTTTACAGCCCGCCCCATTTGACCGCTTTGGTACCCCTCCGTACTTACAGGGGTAACCCCCTTTCAATAAAGCTTTTAACAACAAGGTTTTATATGCATGTTCTTAAATAAAATCAATAAATGATTTTAATAAAAAAAGTATAATATTAGTGAAAAAATAACTGAAATATCATGATAAATTCATCTTTTTTGATAGCAGGCAAGCATGCAGTCACCGAAGCATTAAAAAATCCGAACAGGAGAGTCCTGAGAGTGTTTCTGACGGAAGAATCAAAAAAAAAATTAAATATTGAAAATCAAAATAAAAATTTATTAAAAAATGTGAAAATTTTATATAAAACTAATAAAGAATTAGACAGATTATGTTCAAAAGATCAAATTTCTCATCAGAGTTTAATTGCTCAAATTATACCCTTGGAAGAACCCAATATAAAAGAATATTTAGCACAAAATTTGGAAAAAAAATATATTACTTTTGCTGCCATTGAAGGAGTTACTGACCCCAGAAATATCGGATCAATAATAAGAAGCGCGTCATCATTTGATATCGATGGAATAATCGTTTTGAAAAGGTCTTATCCTGCACAAAGTAAACTTCTTTACAAAAGTGCTAGCGGATGCATAGAATTACTAAATATATTTGAAGTCTCTAATATTAATACAACTTTAAAATATTTAAAATCAAAAAACTTTTGGATAAGTGCTTTTGATTCTCAAAGTAAAAATGATTTTTTTAAACATAATTGGGATGGGAATAATGTTTTGCTATTTGGTTCAGAAGGTTATGGTTTAAAATACCAAACAAAAAAAAATTCAGATTTTTTACTCAAAATAAATATAAATAAAAATGTTGAAAGTCTCAATATTTCAAATAGTGCATCAATTATATTCCATCATTTAAATCAAATTAAAAAAATAAAATCTTAAGAAAATTCCAATTAAAATAAAAAATGCAGAAAGCGAGAGAATCTTTTTTTTGTCTATCTTAAATATTTAAATTAATTAATTTGTTATCAGTTGCTTCTAAAATGCATCAATTTTTGTTTGAAATTTACCAAGAATTAAAGCGTGAATATCCGCTGTTCCCTCATATGTATTAACTGCTTCAAGATTAATTAAGTGTCGGATAATATGATACTCATCTAAAAGACAGTTAGCGCC